>Ga0209228_1000919_pt1 | contig 15036 bp, 13 predicted proteins | sample METZYME_3_150m_FD_187547 | JGI IMG/M metagenome (GOLD analysis project Ga0209228, IMG submission 187547) | Marine microbial communities from oxygen minimum zone in mesopelagic equatorial Pacific - METZYME_3_150m (SPAdes) (version 2) | ecosystem: Environmental > Aquatic > Marine > Oceanic...
TTAGGAGCTAACAATGTCAATATACAAGACTCAAGAAGCAGCAAGAGAAAATAACGATATGGAGGCTTATGCAGCAACTCTTCATGATGACTATGAATTTATTATGCACCTAGATAATTCAAGCATGAGTAAAGACCAGGCTATGGAAATGTTCTCTTTTATGATGAATAGTGATGATTTTGTTACACATGAGTCACGATGCCTTTATGAAAATGACGAAGCCATGGTTACCCATGGCGTTATGAGCTTTCCTGATGGAACTAGAGAGGCGGTTCTTGCATTTCATCAAATTCAAGATGGAAAAGTAATACGCATGGAGACAGGAGCAACGCTTCTTCCATAATTAATAATACTATCTAATAAAAAGACGCTCTAGGGCGTCTTTTTTATTTATTATATTGAATCAAATAAATAGTTAATTATTAATGCGACAAATCAACCTTTGGCAGAAAAATTCAAAAGAAAATATAAGCTTTGAGTCACTAAAAGACTCAGTTGTTTCAGACCTAGCAATTATTGGAGGGGGATATACAGGCTGCTCAGCAGCTCTAACTGCTGCTGAAAATGGACTTTCAGTCACACTCATTGACAAACAAATTGGTTTTGGTGGCTCAGGTCGTAACGTTGGCCTAGTCAACTCAGGCTTATGGCTGCCTCCAAAAAAAGTTGAGCATATACTTGGAAAAAATGCCGGCATTAAGCTAAATAAGTCATTGTCTTCTGCACCAGATTTAGTATTTAAACTGATAGACAAATACAAAATAGACTGCAATGCGAATCGCTCAGGTACGCTTCATTGTGCTCATTCACATAAGGGATTAGATGATATACAAAATCGATACCAACAGCTCACTGAGCGTGGAGCTGAATTAGAGCTACTAGATCGAGAAGAAGCAGAAAAAAGAATTGGAACATCTAAATTTTATGGCGCCCTACTCAACAAAAAAGCCGGCACAATTAATCCACTGAGTTATTGCCGAGGACTAGCAAAAGCAGCACAATCTAAAGGTGCAAATATTTTTGAGTCATCTCTAGCAAAAAAAATAGAATACAAGAATAAACTTTGGACAATTCGAACGGAAAGCGGATCTATTCAATCAAAGATGCTTTTGCTTGCAACAAACGCCTATCAACAAACTATTAAAGGCGTTGACTCATCAAAATACACGCCTGTTTATTATTTTCAAGCAGCAACTAAACCACTCTCAAGTCACGTTTTAGATGGTATTTTGCCAAACAATGAAGGGTGCTGGGATACGGCCACTGTTATGTCATCTTTTCGATTGGATAGTGATAATCGCTTCATTATTGGGGGAATTGGAAACCTAGGTCCAAATATTTCTAAAATTCACTCAAATTGGGCAACAAGAAAAGCTCAAACCTTATTTCCTTCACTAAATAATATCTCCTTTGACTATTTCTGGGGTGGTCAAATTGCAATGACTGATGACCATATTCCAAAAATTTATCGTATTGGTCACAACGCGTATTCAATTTTTGGATATTCGGGGAGAGGAATAGGTCCTGGCACTTATTTTGGTAAATCTATAGTTGAGACTTTTTTGAATGGCAATGAAGACTCTCTTCCTATCAAACCAACCAATAGCAACAATGAGAGACTTGGAAAATTAAAAGGAAGTTTTATTGAGTTTGGAGCAAAACTTAATCATCTAATTTAAAGATTATCTTATTAGTAATCTTTTCCAACCCCTTTAAACCTTTGTTTAGTGATATACCATGCCCCTATATCCAAGAAAGGTCTGGGTGGAAGCCATTTAGCCTTCTCAATTCCAAGACAATCGGTTACTAATTCGTCATCATTACCGCTTGCAAAATTTGCCACGCCTATACCAAAAGCAGTCCCTTTTGTAATACCAGAGCCATTGTAGCAACCAGCAAAATATAGATTCGATGACAACTTTTTAAAGACATTTGTTTTGTTGGCTGAGACGCCTTCAACGCCAGAATATAAGTGCTCAAACCCTACATGACTTAACCCTGGAAATCTATTATCGAATGCCTGTCGATGAACCTTTTGTCTTTCTTTAAGTTGTCCATCACTGAGTAAGCGTTGATTATTGTATTCTGCAGTATTCCTGATTGAAATTCTTTTATCTTCTGTAAGTCTTACCGTTGCTCCGCCACTATGAAGCGATAAAACACCCCATGATGATTCACTACCAAGCATTTCAACTTCTTCCTGAGTCAGCACTCTCGTAATACTCCCTGAGAGCGTAACGCCAACCACTCTTTGTTTTTGTTTGCCATTAGCTATAGGCTCATAGTTACAGGCCATGATAACGTTTTCAGCTTTAATCGTTGAATTTGGAAGTCTCACCGTATTGATTTTTCCTATTTCCATTCCTAATACTGGAGAGTTCTCATAGAGCTTAACATTACTTGGAAGGGTATCAGCAAGACCAAAAACTAATTTAGCAGGTTGAACTAGAGCGCCATCTTTAACCTTTACTCCTTTTCGATACCATTTCGTCCCGAGTTCTAAATTAATTTGATCTTGTGAAAGTGGTATGTGCTCAATCTGCCTTTTTTGAAGATAGTCAACAAAATATTCACACTCTTCAGATGAGCTTTTATCAGCAGCCATATGATAAATTCCTGACTCCTTAAAGTCGCAATTAATCTGGCTTTCATTTATTATGGATTTAAGGGAGTCAAGACCTGCCTGATTAATGCGGTCAATCCTTTTATATTGATCGAGCTGATCCTTTTGATACCCACCAGAAAAGTGGCTATGTGCCACTGCATATCCTGAATTTCTTCCAGATGCACTCTGCCCGACTTCTCTAGCCTCAAGCAAGACAATCTTTTCATTAGGGTTAAGCTCTGCGAGCCTTCTTGCACAGGAAAGTCCTGTAAATCCAGCACCAATGACAAGCCATCTCGTATCTAGATTAGAGTTTAAAATTGGCTGAGGTTTCCTGTGGGGTATCAGGTCTACCCAGCCCTTGGTTTCATGATCAAAGTTAAGATTATCCTGGCTCACAAAATGATTAATTCAAATGATCGATTAAGATAAAGTGGTCACTGATTTCTTCAGCCTGCTTTAACCAACGATTAACTAATTCATTCTGATGGGGGGCTGCTGACACTCCAGGTGGAATCTCTTCATTAATAACCGCTTCAACCGCGAGAGCAACAGAGCATGACACTAATTGAGCCATTGCACTACCTTTATCATTTCCAAGGGTGTCCATTAAGAATTGTTTGTGCCAGACAACCTCTGATTCCTTTTCAACCTTTAGCTCAACGGTTAGGATGACTCGATCAACTTCATCATCTTTATATGAATATTTGCTCCATAAATCATCACTAATTTCCTTCAAACGATCTTCTGCTAAAGAGGGATCAAGCGAGTCTACTTCAGAAAAAATTTCTCTCCATGCATTTTTCCAACCTTTATATCTGAGAGTTCCTCTTACAAATTGATTAATCTTTAACCCATCATCCATTTGGTATTGCTCTATAAATGGAAGAGAATCTCGGTTGGGATAAACTTCAAACTCATCTTCACCCCATGGCATTGGGAGAGGGTAAAGCTCTACAGACTCCCATGGCTTTGTGACAGTATAAACTTCACCATTACGGATACTCACAGAGGTTGACATCAAGGCTTTTAAAACACCAAGTGGAGACCAGCTAAACTTGTAGCAAAAGTCATTTGGAATATCACTCAAGCCACCACAATAACTCAAAAAAGAATGGTTATTCTGAGCTGAAAAGACACTTGAGTTTTTGTAATCCTCAACCAAGGCATGTGACATGCTATGATCAATTCCAGGGTCTAACCCGACCTCATTAACAAGGCATAAGTTTTTCTCATTTGCAGCATCATTCAAAATTCTCATCTCGTCTGAAATATATGAACTTGATACAAAATGAGCATTCAGAGATATACAGAGCTCTGCAACTGGAACATGAAAATTACCTGGAAGCATTGAAACAACCACATCGCCAGCATTAGTATATTGCTCAACAGCTTCGAGTGAAAATGGAACCACTTGATAATCTCCATTTACTCCAGACAAAGCCTCAATTGCCTTGCCAACTGTTCGGTTATATACAACAACTGTATGTCCATTCTCGATCAGCATTTTTAAACCTGGAATTGCAGAGAGTCCAGTTCCTAGCCAATGAATCTTTGTCATTGATGCTCCTTTATAATTATTTAATACAAAAATTTATTTTTTACACTATTTTCTAGACAAATCTAAATAAATAGATTCTAATATTTATTGTTTTATTGGCCATGTATCACTCAGTCGATATCCATCAGGAAAAGGATCATCTGCATCAAGCTCCAGTTGATAAGTTCCAGTAATCCATGCCCTTCCCTTGATTGAAGGGATTATTGCTTTGTGATTACCAATTCGTGTCTCTTTAACTATTTCACAATCAAATCTAGAATTTAGAATGGAACGGCCAATCATACGGTCTCCTTTTTTTAACTCTCCTTTTGCATGAAGGACAGCCATTCTTGCGGAACAACCAGTACCACAAGGAGAACGATCAAGTTTTCCAGGATCAATAACAACAGTATTCTTACTTACTTTAACTCCATCCTCTTCAAATATTGGAAGAGCAAATTCACAAAATGATATATGACTCCAGTCATTATTTGTTGGATGATTGAAGCCTAACTGTTGATTGGCGGCAGCAGTAATTTTTGAACCAATATTTGATATATCTCTGGCTTCATCAGGCTTTATTTCAAAGCCAAGTTCCTTTGCATTGACCATGACAAAGCTATCACCACCATAAGCGGTATCAACCTTCAGTGTTCCAATACCCTCAACCTCTATGTTTACATCCAATTTGTCTGCGAATGATGCAACATTATGAATTTCGATACTCTTTGCTTTGCCATTTTCGCAGTAAGCTTTGATTGGAACCAAGCCGCCAGGAGCTTCAAGAATAAATTCAGTGATTGGTTCATTCATTGGAATTATTCCAGTATTCAAAAGTACGGTTGAAACGCAGATTGAATTCGAGCCCGACATCGGTGGAGTGTGCTCCGGCTCCATCACTATAAAGCCTTGAACTGCTTCTGAATCCTTAGCAGGAACCAAAAGATTGACATGCTTGAAAACACCTCCTCTAGGCTCATTTAAAACAAACTGACGAAGTGTATTATCTTCGTGAATCCATCTTGCCTGCTCCCAAAGAGTTTTTCCAGGGGGTACTTCTACACCTCCAATAATGACATTGCCAACCTCTCCTTCAGCGTGACAAGAGACGATTTCAATTGATCTTTTACTTTTCATACAAGTTAAACTTTATTTTTTTAGGGCATGTTATCATTTTTTTGTAACTTGGCTGTTGAATTCCTTATACTAAGCAATTTACCTTCCTGAATGAATCTTAGAACAAAAGGATTAATCTGATGACTTCGACTACAACCGAACTAAGCCTAGATGAAATTTTCAATCTAGCTAAAACGGCACTCATTAATAATGGTGCGAATGAAGAAAATGCTGATGCAGTGGCAACTACAGTAACCAATGCAGAGCGAGATGGCTCAGTCTCTCATGGTCTGTTTCGAATACCGGGATACATTAAAGCACTCCAAAGCAACAAAGTTGATGGCTCTGCAAAGCCAGAAATTGAAGAAGTTACACCAACAATATTCAGGTGTGACGCTCAAAATGGTTTTGCACCTCTTGCACATAAGTATGGTCTTGAAAAGTTAATTGATGCAGCGAATACTTTTGGAATTGCTGGACTTGCTATTCAACGTTGCCATCACTTTGCCGCATTATGGCCAGAAGTTGAAGCAATTAGTGATCAAGGCTTAGTTGGCTTGACATCCGTTTCATACACTCCTGCTGTAGCTCCTTCAGGCGGAACTAAAGCATTATATGGAACAAACCCAATTGCATTTTCATGGCCACGACCCGGAACAAATCCAATCGTTTTTGATATGGCTACAGCTTCTATGGCAAAAGGTGAAATTCAGATTGCAGCTCGAGATGGACACTCTGTTCCACTTGGAACTGGACTTTCTCCATCAGGTGAGTTAACTACTGATGCAGCAGAAATTGATAAAGGCATATTACTTCCATTTGGAGGTCACAAAGGCTCTGTAATCGCACTTATGATTGAGCTTTTATCAGGTCCACTAGTAGGTGAAACTTTCTCATATGAAACGAAAGAGCGTGATAATGGAGATGGCGGGCCAGTTCAGGGCGGTCAGTTTATCTTAGCTATGTCACCTAAAATAGTATCTGGAAAAGACACGTCAGAGCAAATTGAGAGCTTTCTAAAAAAATATAATGAAATAGAAGGGGTACGTCTACCCGGAGAAAGACGTCATAAAAATAGACAGGATGTTGGACCTAGACAGGTAAATAGCGATTTAGTTAATACCATTTCTAATCTTTAATGACAAACAAGTCCATAAACTCGTTAACTGGTGTATTTTTAATTTTCTCACTATCAAGACATAAAGAGTAAATCCTGTTAGCTTGGTCATTATTAAAAGTGTTTTTTAGGCTGTTAAAAAATTTCCTCTCTAATAACGGGATACCCTCTTTGCGACGATGGCGATGTCCAATTGGATATTCTACTTCTACTTTCTCAGTTCGACTCCCATCATTAAAGTAAATCTGTAATGCATTAGCAATAGATCTCTTATCATCTGCCAAGTAGTCTTTTGAATATCTTTTATCTTCAGTCAAAATCATCTTGCTACGAAGCTCATCAATCAATGGATTCTGTTGATGAAAGGAATCCTCATAAAACTCAGCAACTAAATCTCCTTTAATCATTGCAACTGCAAGCATATACTGCATACAATGATCTCGGTCAGCTGGATTATCTAAGGTGCCTGTCTTATCTATAATTCTTAGTGCTGACTCATGAGTTGTAACCTCAATCCTATCAATTGCATCCAACTTGTCTTTTATCTCTGGATAAAGTAAGACTGCACACTCTACCGCTGTTTGAGCATGGAATTCAGCTGGAAAGGATATCTTGAAAAGAATATTTTCCATCACATAAGAGCCATATTCCTTAGAAAAGCTAAACTGTCTTCCCTTGAAACTTACATCATAAAAACCCCACTCTGGAGCACTTAAAACAGAAGGCATAGCCATCTCACCAGCCATCGTCATCATTGCTAAACGAACGGCGCGAGATGTCGCATCACCAGCAGCCCATGATTTCCTTGAACCAGCATTAGGAGCATGACGATAGGTTCGAAGGGAAGAGCCATCAACCCAGGCTTGAGATAAAGCGGCAATGATTTGATCTCTGTTACCACCTAGCATGTGTGTTGCAACAGCTGTACTTGCAACCCTGACAAGCAAAACATGATCTAAACCTACTTTATTAAAACTATTCTCAAGTGCGAGAATGCCTTGAATTTCATGTGCTTTAATCATGTATTCAAGAACATCTTTTATACTTAATGGTGATTTATGATTTGAAATATTAACTCGTGAAATATAATCACTAAGCGCCATAATTGCACCTAAATTATCTGAGGGATGGCCCCACTCTTCAGCAAGCCAGGTATCGTTAAAATCTAACCAGCGCACTATTGCACCAATATCCCAAGCAGCCTTAACAGGGTCAAGCTCAAAAGACCTGCCAAAAACTCTAGCACCGTTTTCTACCGTTGTTCCTGGAACTATTGGACCCAAATGTCTAGTGCAATTTGGATATTTTAGAGCCATCAGACCACACCCAATAGTATCCATTAAACAATTTCTGGCAGTGTTTAAAGCTTCATCAGATAGTATTTTATAATCAATGACGTAATCAGCGATATCTTGCAGAACTTGATCTGCTGTCATTCTGTCAGCTTTCATCTTCTAATCTCTTTCCTCTAGTGGAATGACTTTTTGTAGGCTTGGGCCTATATAATCGGCATTAGGTCTTATTATGCGATTGTTGTGCCTCTGCTCAAAAATATGGGCACACCAGCCAGTTACTCTTGAAAGAACAAATATTGGAGTAAATAGTTTGGTCGGTATTTTCATAAATTCATAGGTAGAAGCATGATAAAAATCAGCATTTGCGAATAGATTCTTCTCTCTTCTCATAACTGATTCAACTCTTTCTGATACATCATAAAGATGCTTGTCGTTTACTTCTAAGGATAATTTTTTTGACCATTGTTTGATAACCTCATTTCGTGGATCAGATTCAGTATAAACGGCATGTCCAAAGCCCATCACAAGTTGCTTTTGTGCAAGCATTTTGAGTAATTCTGCCTCTGCAACATCAGGATCATTCCATTGAGAGAGCATAGCACTTGCAGCCTCATTGGCTCCTCCATGTAATGGACCACGTAAAGTTCCAATAGCACTTGTTACTGCGGAGTGGATATCTGAAAGCGTTGATGCGCAAACTCTTGCAGCAAAAGTGGAGGCGTTGAATTCATGTTCAGCATACAAAATCAAAGAAACACTCATGACTTGATTGTGAAGTTGGCTAGACTCTTTACCGTGCAAAAGGTGTAAAAAATGGCCACCAATACTGTCATCATTTGTTTCAGTATCAATTCTTTTCCCGTGGTGAGAAAACTGATACCAATAGCTAAGTATCGATGGAAATGCACTCAGCATTCGATCAGCATGGTCAGTTTGATTTAAAAACCCTTCCTCTTGCTCTAAATTACCTAAAACTGAACAGCCTGTCCTTAAAACATCCATTGGATGAGCGGTTTTAGGGATACCCTCTAAAGCACTTTTTAGTTCAGGCTGTAAACCTCTTAATGATTTGAGTTTTTCTATATAGTCTTTTAATTCCTTGGAGTTGGGTAATTTTTCATGTAATAAAAGGTAGGCGACCTCTTCGAATGTTGTATTTTCTGCCAAATCTACTACATCATAACCACGATAAGTAAGGCCTGAGCCGGTTACTCCAACAGTACATATTGATGTCTCTCCAGCGCTCTGCCCTCTAAGACCAGCGCCACCCATTTTTTTTCCACTCACTATTTATTCTCCTTATTCATTAACTCATCCAATTCCATCTCATATTGATGATAGTTTAGATAATCGTACAATTCTTCCCTGGTTTGCATAGTTTCTAGTACATTGTTTTGATGGCCATCTTCTAAAATATGTTGATAGACATTAAGAGCTGCTTTACTCATAGCTCGAAAAGCACTGAGCGGATAAAGAATCATATCTACACCAGCCTCAGAAAGCTCCTCTTTACTAAACAATGGTGTTTGACCAAATTCGGTTATATTTGCCAGAATTGGTACACTTAGAGAATCAGAAAACTTTTGATATTGCTCAATAGTATTGAGTGCCTCAGGAAATATCATATCTGCACCAGCTTCAGCAAATGCTGCTGCTTTATCGATAGCAGATTGCATTCCTTCGATAGCGAGCGCATCTGTCCTAGCCATAATTACAAAGTTAGAATCTGTTCTAGCATCCACTGCAGCCTTGATACGATCAAGCATTTCGTTGGTACTAACAATTGCCTTGTTTGGTCGATGCCCACAACGCTTTAGAGAAACCTGATCTTCAATATGGATGGCAGCGACATCGCTATTTATCATCTCTCGAACACAGCGAGCAATATTAATCTCATCTCCCCAGCCAGTATCAGCATCAACTAATAATGGCAATGAAGTTACCTGAGTAATTCTTTTAGCATCTTCGAGCACATCTTCGAGTGTGGTAATACCAAGATCTGGAACCCCAAGAGACGAAGCTGCAACACCACCACCGGATAAGTAGATGGATTGATGCCCAACTTTTTCAGCCATAATCGCACTATAGGCATTGACAGTACCTACAATTTGAAGTGGTTTACTTTCAATAACTAACTTTCTGAATTTCTTTCCACTACTGCCCATCTTTTAAATTCCTTGCCTTTTTTCCATTTGACTATGGCTCTATGCCAACACTACGTAAAACTAGATCTATAACTTGTTGTTTTTTTTCTTCAAACTCACTATCTGTTAGTTTTTTCCCGTTGTTTAATATAATTAGTTGATAGTCAAAATCAGCATAATGTTGGGTGGTAGCCCAAATCATATATAAAAAGGTATGGGCATCACCCATACTATTAATTTTCTTTAGCTCAACCCACGTATTTATTGAGCTCACACAAGTATCGACCCATTTCTTTAACCTTGAAGATAATATCTCTTCCATTTCTGGAGCACCACTAATAATCTCATTCGCCCATACTTTTGACCCAAATGGCCTTGTTCGTGACAAGTCCATTTTTGCACCAACATAAAATCGAATTGCTTCCTTTGGTTCATCATATGTATTAAATGGCTCAGCAGCTTTCATCCATTCAACAAATATACTTTCCAAAACACGTCGGTAAAGATTTAATTTAGTATGAAAATAATAATGGATATTGGATTTTGGTAACTTTGCCACATCTGCAATTTGTTTCGTAGTGGAACCTTTAAGACCATGCTTTGCAAATACTTTCTCTGCTGCAGCTAAGATAATAAGTTCGTTATCTTCACGAATACTCTCTTTACTTCGTTGGCCACGTTTGGCTTTTACTGCAACAATTTGATCACCCATTCAATACTCCATTATTTTTTCAAGATACCTTTAATGGATTATTTGCATGGGTTGTCCAATCAGCAACTTCTGATGAAATCTTCTTTCCAGTTCTTGGATCAGTACCACTTGTCATAGCAACCATTGACATACAATCAACAACAGGGCAAACACTTACACAAAGATTACACCCAACACATTCATCATCATTAACTGTAAATACTCGATCATCATTATTGTTAGTATATTCAATTGCTTGATGCGAAGCATCTTCACATGCAATATAACAACGCCCACATTTTATACATTTGTCTTGATCAATGACAGCTTTGTCAACATGATTTAGATTCAAAAACTTCCAATCAGTAACTGAAGGAACTGCTTTACCTATAAGCTCATCCACTGATTTCATGCCTTTTTCATCTAAAAAATTACTCAATCCGGTTTTCATATCTTCAACAATTTTAAAGCCATAAACCATTGCCGCTGTACACACCTGAACATTACTCGCACCTAATGCTATAAAGTCCACAGCATCTTTCCATGTAGTTACTCCTCCAATGCCTGAAATTGGTAAATTTTTTGTTTTTTCATTTCTCGCTATTTCTGCTACCATATTTAGTGCTATTGGTTTTACCGCTTCACCACAATAACCCCCATGAGTACCCATGTTTCCCGTAGTTGGAAACATAGTTAAAGTGTCATAATCAACTCTCATAATTGAATTTATGGTATTGATTAATGAAACTGCATCTGCACCACCCTCAAGACATGCTTCGGCCGGATACAATACATCAGTTATATTTGGCGTAAGTTTTACAATTACCGGCACCGTAGCATATTTCTTACACCACTCAGTTGCTTGCTTAATATATTCTGGAACTTGCCCAACTGCTGCGCCCATGCCACGCTCTGACATGCCATGTGGACAACCAAAATTTAGCTCAAAACCATCTACACCAGTATCTTCAATAATTGGAATATGTTTTGCCCAAGATTCCTCATTCATCGGAAACATCACTGATGCAACCAAGGCTCTATCTGGCCAGTCTCTTTTTACTTGACGCATCTCTTTAAGATTAACTTTAAAGGGTCGGTCAGTAATTAACTCAATATTATTAAAGCCAATTACTCGTCGATCATTACTCATCATGGAAGTGTATCTTGGGCCATTAACATTCACAATATGAGGATCCTCACCTAAAGTTTTCCATGAAACCCCACCCCAACCCGCTTCAAAGGCACGATTGACGTTATATGCCTTGTCTGTAGGTGGTGCCGAGGCCAACCAAAAAGGGTTAGGTGACTTAATTCCTAAAAAATTACTTGATAAATCTGCCATATTAAACTCCTTGCGTTAGCGTTTCGTTTATTGAAATTGCTGCTAGTTTGCCATCTTGAACTGCTGAAACTGTTAGATTATTACCATCAAGAATACAGTCTCCACCTGCCCAAACTTTAGTCAAAGAAGTTTTCCGATTTTCATCAACAACAATTCTTCCTTTAATTATTTCTAAGCTGTTAAGACCTTCGGTAACTAATTTTTGTCCTATTGCCTTAAAAACAACGTCAGCTTTCAATGTAATACTTTCTCCACTTGCCTTTAAACCACCATCACCTTGAGATTGCATAACGTCAAACTCCATTGCAGTAACGTGACTATTTTCAGATAAGAGGCGTTTTGGAGAAACATTGTACTGAATCTGTACATCATGCTTTTTTGCCAAAAGTTGCTCATATTCACTAGCCGCCATTATATTTTTACCTCTCCTATAAGCAATAGTGACTTGTTCAGCGCCTAATAATTTACTTTGAACAGCAATATCTATTGCTGTCATTCCGCCCCCAACAACAACAATATTTTTTCCAACCATTAGTTCATCCTTACTGTCAATTTGTCTCAAATTTTCAATATATTCAACTGCATCTATAACGCCTGAAACATTTTCATTATCAAGATTCAATTGATTGACCGTGCCTAGACCACACCCTAAAAATACGGCGTCATATTGTTCTTGAAGATCTTCAAGATTAATTTGATTTCCTAGTTTCATTCCTGTTTTTATAGTAATGCCACCTATATCTAGAATGTATTGAAGTTCTTGCTGTGCAAAATCATTGGTAGATTTATAAGCTGCTATACCATACTCATTTAAACCACCTGGCTTATCTTGCGCATCATAAACCGTTATTTTGTGGCCCAAAACCGCCAAACGATGTGCACAAGAAATTCCAGCAGGACCAGCTCCAACTACTGCAATAGATTTTCCTGTCTCTTTTTTTCTAGAAAATAACTTTACGCCACTACTCAATACTGAATCAGTTGCATATCGTTGTAATAATCCAATTTCAACAGGCTTCTCTTCATTATCATTACGGACACACGCTTGCTCACACAATTCCTCAGTCGGACAGTCGCGAGCACACATACCTCCAAAAATATTTTCAGATAATATTTTCTCTGCAGCGCCTGTCAAATTATCACTCCTAATACTTTGAATAAAGCCCGGAACATCAATATCAGAAGGACAAGCTTTAGTACAAGGAGCGTCATAACAGAAATAACATCGGTCAGACTCAATTAATGCTTCTACTGCTGATAATGGTGCATGCAGATCTGAAAAATTATTTTCAATCTCTTTTTTACTTAGACGATGTGATTTGACGTTCACACCATCACTTATTAATTTGTTGTCACTCATATTTTCCTCCGAAAAAAAATATTTGACCACTTGGTCAGGTTAAATATACATATAACCTCAATAAATCAATTACTCTCCTAACGTTTCACAGATTTTGGTTTGTTTTTCTTAGCTTGAATATCTAAACCTTGATAGAACGATGCATAAGGAGGACGATCAATATATCTTCCAGCTCCTCGTTCAACTTTTAGTTCACCATTAGCATAGACTACTTTTGCTGCGCTTATTGTGTGCGACGCACAGCCTTTGACTTTCATACCTTCAAAGATATTGTAATCAATATTTTGGTGATGGGTTTTAGCAGATATTGTCTTAGTTGCTTCTGGATCCCAGACAACAATATCAGCATCCGCTCCAACAGATATGCTGCCTTTGCGAGGATAAATATTAAATATTTGTGCAGCATTTGTAGAGGTTAATTTAACAAACTCATTCATGTTAAAAAGCCCTGTATTGACACCATGATGCCATAGAACTTCCATACGATTTTCTACCCCCGCAGTACCATTTGGAGTTTTACGAAAATCATCTTTACCCGCTGCCTTTTGATCAGCACAAAAACAACAATGATCAGTAGCAGTGGTCTGCAAATTACCTGACAGAACTCCTCTCCATAATGCGTCTTGGTGCTCTTTTGCTCTAAAAGGAGGGCTCATTACATGTGCAGCTGCACTTTCAAAATTTTTATCCAAGTAAACTGACTCATCTACAAGTAAATGGCCAGCCAATACTTCACCAAAAACCTTTTGACCTGAATTTCGTGCTCTAGTAATTGCCTCTAAAGATTGTTTAGTAGATACATGAACTATATACAAAGGCACCCCGTAAACATTAGCAATGCTTATAGCTCGACATGCAGCTTCACCTTCAACTTCAGGTGGACGAGATAATGGGTGACCCTCTGGTCCAGTTATACCCATATTAAAAATTTTATCTTGTAATTGCGCAACCATTTCACCATTTTCAGCATGAACTGTTGGCATTGCGCCTAATTCTAAAGCTCTGTTAAAACTATTTACAAGTATTTCATCAGTGGCCATAATTGCGCCCTTATATGCCATAAAGTGCTTAAAGCTATTAACACCATGTTTTTCCACTAGTGTTTTCATATCAGCATGTACTGTTTCATCCCACCAAGTAATGGCAACATGAAAACTGTAGTCAGAAACCGCTTTTTCCGACCATTCACGCCACTGTTTATAAGCCTCAAGGATATTCTGTTGAGGCGCAGGAATAACAAAATCAATAATCATTGTTGTGCCACCTGCAAGCCCTGCTGCTGTGCCAGTATAAAAATCTTCACTAGCAACAGTACCCATAAATGGTAACTGCATATGAGTATGAGGGTCGATACCGCCAGGCATAACGTACTGCCCGGCAGCATCTATGACCTCAGCGCCGCTAGGCGCTGAGATATTACTGCCAATTTCCTGTATTTTGCCATCTGCACATAGCACATCGGCTTTTAAAGATTGGTCAGCATTAACAATTGTTCCATTTTTAATTAGTACAGACATAGTATTCTCCTACAAGAAATTAGTATTTAAAATTATGAACCAAATGCAGCGTCCCAGACCTTATGAGTCCAAGCTCCTACTGGTTCACCAGTAATTACTGGATCAGAATCACTACCCAACAAAGTGTCAACAGTACGCTGGTAATCGTCAACATTTAATTTACCGCCATTTGCGGTTAGTTTGTTAACCTCACCCATCATACGACGCTGGTGTTTTTCAGTTTGAGCACCACTCGTGTCATATTCAAGCACGATATCGGCAGCAGCATCGGAATTATTTGAGGCCCACTCCCAACCTTTCATACTTGCA
>Ga0209228_1000920_pt1 | contig 15021 bp, 17 predicted proteins | sample METZYME_3_150m_FD_187547 | JGI IMG/M metagenome (GOLD analysis project Ga0209228, IMG submission 187547) | Marine microbial communities from oxygen minimum zone in mesopelagic equatorial Pacific - METZYME_3_150m (SPAdes) (version 2) | ecosystem: Environmental > Aquatic > Marine > Oceanic...
TCGGGGCCTAACACCGTGCAGTCGAAGACCTGGCCGGCCCGGGCTACCCGGACCTCGGGTCGGCATGTCATTCGATTGTTGACCCCCAGATCAGCATCTAGACGCGCCGCAGCCTGCTCGGCTACATCGGAGGCCCACACGACTGTGGCTGGGGAGGCCACCCGCACACCTCCGAATCGGCCAGGTCCCGTGACGGCGACTGACATCGAGTACCCGGAAATGGTGACCGAACAGGAAACGGTGGCCAGTGTCGCAGCGGCCATGGCCGGACAGGAAACCTGCTCCACTAGGTGGGGAGCGGCCGGTAGTAGGGCCACAGGTATGGACCGCTCCAGGGCGGCCCCGTCGAGGAGTTCCGGCTCAGCAGACCCGCAGGCCGCGCCGATTACAAGGGCCAGGGTGGCCAGCGCCCGAAGGGGGGATCGGGCTTCGGCGGTCAACCCAGTTCCCTGGCGTAGGCCAGTGCCTCCTCCCATGTGGCTTCCTGGTCGAGCAGCGACTTGAACTGCATCACCTGGCGTGGTCGGTTCATCCCAAACACGGCGTTGAACCGTCCTCGGTTGCCATACAAGGCAACGAACCGGCCCTCCTCAGGTGATCCGGTGACCATACGGACCTCGTCGTCCGGGTGCGTCAGGCCAGCCACCTGGATCTTCCGGTCGTACTGGTCGCTCCAGAACCATGGCACTGGGGCATAGGCCCTGGCCTCCTCGTCGGTCTGTAGGAGCCGCCGGGCGGCATGGATGCCCTGTTCGACGGCGTTGTCCCAGTGTTCCACCCGAACGGACCTCCGGTAGCGCGGGTGGGCCCACCGGGCCACGTCGCCCGCTGCGGTGACGTCTGGCGCGGCCAGGCAGGTCGCGTCGCAACAAACACCGTCGTCGAGGTGGAGGCCCGAGGACTCCAACCAGTCGGTATTGGGGACCACGCCGATGCCCACCACCACCGTGTCGGCCTCGACCACCGAACCGTCGTCGAGCGTGACCGCCCTCACCCGGTCCTCTCCAACCAACTCGACCACGCCCACCCCGCAACGAAGGTCGACTCCATGGGAGTGGTGAAGGTCGGCCATGATCGTTCCGATATCGGCACCAAGCGCACGCACCAAGGGAACGGGGAGAGCCTCCACCATGGTGACCTCCACCCCGCGGTCAACCGCCACAGACGCCACCTCGGAGCCGATGAACCCGGCACCCACTACGACGAGTCGCCGGGGTACCGCCTCGACCGCTGCCCTGATGGCCAGGCAGTCGTCGATGGTCCGAAGGGTGTGGACCCCGGCCAGACGCCCGGTGCCGGGCAGGGTCCTACACCGGGCCCCGGTGGCGATGAGCAGTCCATCGAATTCCTCGGCCACCCCGTCCACCTCCACAGTGTGAGCCTCCAGGTCGAGGCCGGTGGCCCGCTGACCGAGGCGCAGGTCGACCTCGAGGTCGGCAAGCCGATCCGGGCCTGCCAGTCGAATCCGATCGGGCTCCCAGTCGCCAGCCAGGACCTGTTTGGACAGAGGCGGCCTGTCGTAGGGCTGGTGGGGCTCGTCGCCCACCAGGGTGATCCGACCGTCGAAGCCGTCCGAGCGGAGTGCCTCGACGCCCCGGAGACCAGCCAGCGAGGCCCCAACGACGGTTATGGCCTCACGCATCGACTCAGGTACCAGACCGGGGCCTGTCCGGCCCGACCGGTGATCAGTTGCCCTTCCGCGATCTCGGGGTCAGTCCTGGATGGAGATGGCTTGCTTGGGGCAACGCTGGACGGCCTCCTCCACGGCGGACCGTCGGTCCTCTCCGGGCTCCTCGTTGAGCATGTAGAGGAAGTCGTCGTCACGTACCTCGAATATGTCCGGTGCGACCTGCATGCAGATTGCGTTGCTCTCGCAGAGGTCGAAGTCCACTACCACTCGCATCGGATACACCTCTCCCAACCCCGGCCGTTCGATGACCGGACCAACGATCCCCTGATGGTAGGCAAAATCGGTGCAAACCGCCGAATCCCCGTCAGGGCTTCTGGTCACCTACTACCCACATGGCGAAGTACTGAGCCCCACCGCCGTACGCGTGGCCGAAGGCCCGTCGGACTCCGTCTACCTGATGGTCCCCGGCCATCCCACGGACCTGAAGCGCAGCCTCGGCAAAGCGAATCATGCCGGAGGCACCGATCGGGTTGGAGGACAACACCCCACCGGAGCAGTTGACCGGTAGGTCACCTCCCTCGATGCCGGTGGACCCGTCCTCGACCATGCGCCACCCGTGATCCACCTCAGCGAACCCGAGGCTCTCCAACCACATCGGTTCGTACCAGGAGAACGGCACGTACATCTCGACCACGTCGATTTCGGCACGGGGGTCGACGATGCCGGCCTGGCCGAAGACGTCAGCCGCGCACTCCCGGCTTGCTAAAGGGTTCACCTCGTCGCGTCCCGGGAAGTTATTGGCCTCGGAGCGCATGGCCGTACCATGCACCCAGGCCACCGGGCTGTCAGAAGCGTCCCCGGCGGCCTCGTCGCCGAGCACCATGGCGCACGCCCCGTCAGAAGAGGGACAGGTCTCCGAGTAGCGGATCGGGTCCCACAGCATCGGTGACTCGACGACGGCTTCGAAGGTCAGGTCGGCCTGGTGTAGGTGGGCAAAGGGGTTGGCCAGAGCGTGGCGTCGGTCCTTGAAAGCAACCATGCAGCCGATCAGGTCCGGGGCGCCCGAGCGGGCCATGTACTGACGGATTATCGGTGAGAAATAGCCACCGGCCCCGGCGTTGATGGACACCGAGAAAGGTTGGGGAAGGGAGAGGGCCCAGGTGGCGTTGGACTCGGACTGCTTCTCAAAGCCCAGGGTGAGCACCCGCCGGTGGACCCGCGACTGGACTAGCGAGGCGGCAACCAACGCTGTGGAACCGCCTACCGACCCAGCGGTGTGGACCCGCAGCATCGGTTTACCCACACACCCCAGGGCGTCGGCCAGGTACAGCTCCGGCATGACCACCCCCTCGAAGAAGTCAGGGGCTTTGCCGATGACCACTGCGTCGATCTCCGCCCATCCGAGGCGGGCGTCCTCGAGGGCCCGGTAAGCGGCCTCGCGTACCAGTCCGGCGATGGACACGTCGCCTCGGTTGGACGAGTACCTGGTCTGGCCGACCCCTAGAACGGCGGTGCGCTCACCTCCCATCAGTCGCCCTCCAAGACGCACACCAGGTTCTGCTGCAGACACGGTCCCGAGGTGGCGTGGGCCAACGCCCGGTCCGCGGTTCCAGCCCCCACGCGGGCCGCCGCTTCGGCGATCCGGATGAGCCCCGAGGCCATGAGGGTGTCCGCGGCCAACGCCCCACCCGACGGGTTCACCGCGGTTTCCCCGGCGATACCCAGTTCCCTCTGCAGTATCAACTCCTGACTGGTAGTAGGGCCATGGATCTCCGCAATGTCGAGCCGGTCGGAGGAAGCGCCGACCTCCTGGGCGGCCATGGCCGCAGACGGGGCTCGAGTCAGGTCCCGGGTACCGAGGGCGTGACCATCGATCCGATGGTCGATGCCGCGGATCCACGCCGGTCGTTCGCACAGGGCTCGGGCCCGTTCTCCGGCGGCTAGCACGACCACGCAACCGCCGTCGGCCACCTGGGCCAGGTCACTGGCCCGGAGCGGGTCAGCCACCGGTTCGGCGGCCAGCAGCTCCTCGGGCGTCGCGTCGGCCGAGGCTCGGACGGCGTTCGGGTTGTCAACCGCATTGTGCAGGCTGCGGACGGCCACCTCGGCCAGGGCCTCGGGGGTGACCGTCCCGGAGTCCAAGAGCAGACGGGCTTGCAGGGCGGCCAGGGCATGGGCGTCCGGCCACAGGGGTGCCAGGTAGTAGGGATCCAACTGGAGGGCGAGTACGTCACGCACCGAACCAGCCGAGGGTTTGCCGTAGCCGTATACCAGGGCCGTGTCGACGTCGCCGATCTGGAGCTTCACCCAAGCCTCGTAGAGGGCGAAGGCCCCGTCCATCTCCACGTGGCTTTCACTTATCGGCGGGAAAGCTCCGACCGCGTCGAGGGTCTGGACGAATGAGAAGGCCTGGCCGGCCAGGAAGTCGCTGCTCCCCGAGCAGGTGAACCCGATCTCGGTTTGGGAGAGGCCCACTGCGTCACGGGCCCGGTTGACCAGATCGACCAGCAACTGGACCTCGTTCTCGTCAGTCAGGGCCTCCTCTTGGCGCACCGCTACCGATATAACGGCCACGTCGCGTTGGCCGGCGCCCTTAGCCATCGGTTCGTCCCCTCCAGGCCCGGTTTCCGGCCCGTCCCACCGGAACGTCGGGTTCCCCGCTGGGCTCCCAGTAGAGGATGTTCTCAGCGGTGGGTCCCAACTGCTCGTCGGGCTTCCACACGGCACGCACCCGCATGCCGATCCGTACTTCCTCGGTGGCGCAGCCAGCGACCAGGCCCAGGAAGCCAATGTCGGCGCCGTCGAGGTGGATCCATGCGCTCACATAGGGGACCTCCAAGTCGTCCCGTCCCGGGATGGGCAGGTGGGTGACGCAGAAGTTGCCCACATGGCCGGTGTCGGCCAGGTCCACAGTCTCGTCGATGGCCGTTCCGTGGCGGGGGTCGACCCCGCGGGGCGGCACGAAGACCGCCCCGTCGACCGGGGACCGGTGACCGAGTATCCGCTTCTCAGCGTAGGCCCGAAGGTAGGCCTGGGCCGCCGCGCTGGGTACGAAGTCGTAGACCAGACGTATCGGCGTACGGACCGACCGAACCGGCTCAAGGCCGGCCAGGGCCTCCGGAGTGATGACCGCCTCGGCGAGCGCCCGGGGAGGGATGTCGGGGTCGGTCATCACAGGGGGCTCAACTAGCCTCGGGGCGGAAACCGTCCAGGTCGGCGATGTGGCCGACCCGTTGGTCGGCCCACACCGCTCGGACCCGCATACCGGTGGTCATCTCGGCCGGCGAGTCGACCAGCACGCCATGGAGCATCGCCGTGTCGGCACCGTCGAGGCGGATCAGAGCCAGGGCGTGCGGGACCTCCCACGGTGACTGGGGACGCGGTGGGTCGACCCAGGTCCAGGTTTCGACCACACCAGCCTGGCCGACCTCCACCATTTCGGTGAGGGGTTCGCTGGTCACCGGGTCGTACTCGGTGGGCGGGACCAGGACAGTCCCGTCTCTCCGCTGGATCCCTAGCAGGATCCCCTCGCGGAGGCCGGTTAAGAATGCGCCCACCACCGGCCCGGTGGTCCGGGTGAACGGGTACTCGACGACCAGGTCGGCCCGTAGCGGCTCCGACTCGGCCATACCCCTCCCGTTCTGAGGGCCCGACCGGCCGGCTGGTCGGCTCAGAAGTCGATGACCTGGCGGACGATGTCAGCGTCGCCCAGGCACGCCATGGCGTCGTTCACCTCTTCGAGGCCGATCCGTCGGGAGATCATCCCCACCAGGTCCAGTTGGCCGGCCTGGTGGAGCCGTAGGAACCGGTTGAAGTCGGTTCGCACGTCGGCGCTGCCGTACATCGATCCGACAAGGACCTTTTCGGAAAAGAACATCTCGAAGGCCGACAGCGCGAAGGTCTCCTCCATCCGACCCACTCCGACGATGCAGCAGGTGCCGCCCCGCCGGGTCAGGTCAAAAGCCTGCCGCATAGTGGCCGGCATCCCGATGCACTCCAAAGCGAAGTCGAAGCCCTCACCACCAGTTATCTCAGCCACCGCCGCGGGAAGGTCATCGGGAAGCACCCCATGGGTGGCCCCAAATGTCTTGGCCCGCTCCAACTTGCCCTCGTGGAGATCCACGGCGACGATCGCCGCCGCTCCGGCCACCCGAGCACCCTGGATTGCGGCCACCCCAACGCCCCCACAGCCAATTACCACTACGGACGAGCCTGGGGTCACCTGAGCTGTATTGAGAGCGGCACCGACGCCAGTGGTCACGCCACAGCCGATGAGCGCGGCGACGTCTAGTGGCACATCGTCGTCGATCTTGATTGCGGCGATCCCGGGCACGATGGTCTCCTCGGCGAACGTGCCACATCCCGTCATCGACCCGACCACCCGGTCACCCTGACGGAACTGCATGTTGGTGCTCATCGACACCAGTCCAGTCATGCACAAGTTGGGCTGGTGTCGTCCAGTGCAGAAGGGGCAGGCGCCGCAGGGCGGGGAGAAGGCGATGATGACGTGGTCGCCCGGAGCCACGTGGGTGACCCCGTCACCCACGTCGACCACCACGCCGGCACCTTCGTGACCGAGCACGGCGGGCGGTTCCTGGGGGATCGTCCCGTTCATGGCCGAGAGGTCCGAATGGCAGACCCCGCTGTGAGCGATCTTGACCCGGACATCGCCGGGACCAATGTCCCGGAGAGTGACATCGTCGGCGACCACCAGTTCCTCGGTGGGCACCGTCTCGAGAATTGCGGCAAGCATCGTCGGCTCCGATCGGAGGGTTTGTTCCTCTGCGCGGCGACCCTAACGGACCGACTCAGGTCACGGGAAGGCGACCGGCATCCCAGATCGTGCCAACATGGCCGACCCCGGTTACCGCAGATCGGAACTCAGGCCCGCTCATCCCCCGCCACCGGAGCGCGACATGCAGATCGACATCGGACTCACCACCGCCCTCCGACTCGTCCCCGACCGGGCCCGAGAGCTCCGGGAGGCGGGATTCGATGGCGTGTTCACCGCCGAGGCTGCCCAGGACGTCTTTGCCCCCCTTGTGCTGGCCGCCGAACACACCGACCTCTTCTGCTACACGAACATCGCCCTGGCCCTGCCCCGCAGTCCCATGCTCCTTGCTTCCACCGGTTGGGACCTGCAGCGCTACACGGAGGGCCGGATGGCCCTAGGCCTAGGTAGCCAAATCAGACCGCACATCACGAAACGCTATTCGGCCCTCTGGGACCGTCCAGTCGCCCAGATGCGGGAGGCGGTGGAGTCCATCAGGGCCATCCACGCCTGCTGGTCCAACGGCACGCCCCTTGACTACCGGGGCGAGTTTTACACCTTCACACTGATGACACCGATGTTCGTGCCGGAGGCCAACCCGTGGGGTCCCCCGCCGATCTGGCTGGCCGCCCTTGGCCCGATGATGACCCGGCTGGCCGGTGCGGTAGCCGACGGGGTACTCGTTCACCCCTTCAGTACCCGAAGGTCTCTCGACCAGGTCACCAGACCCAACCTGGCCGAGGGGATCCGGCGGGCTGGGCGCTCCGACGACGACGTGAACCTGGTCATCAACGCCATTGTCTGCGCCTACCGGGACAACGCTGAGCGCGAGCAGGCGATTCTGGGAGCCCGCTTCAACCTGGCCTTCTACGGTTCGACCCCCGCCTACCGGGTCACCCTGGAGGCCCATGGATGGGAGGACCTCCAACCCCAGTTGAACCAACTCACCAAGGAAGGCCGATGGGACGATATGCCTTCAGTGATCACCGACGAGGTACTGCACACCATCGCGGTGGTCGGCAGCCCAGCCGAGGTGGGTGACCAGTTGGTCGACCGGTACGGCGACGTGGCCGACCGTCTAGGACTGTCCGTGCCCTACGCGGCGCCCACCGATCTGTTAGCCGAAGTGGTTGAGGGAATCCGCCGAGCCTCGGAGGGCGGCTCGAACGGCTAGTCGTTCGGGCGGCCGAGGAACTCCCGGATTCTCTCCCGGGGTCGGCCGACGCAGGCAGCGAGCGGACCATCACCATCCAGGTCACCCTTGATCAGCACCGGTCGCTGGAGGAGCGCCTTGCGAGCAGCCAGAAGAGCGACCACCGAATCAGGAGCGTCCACGTAGTCCTCAGGCTTAAGTTCCAACTTCTTGAACTGCGAGTCCTTGCGCACCAGGTCCTCCACCGGGCCTTCTAGGCCGGCAGTGATCCGTCGGAGCAGGTACTCATCGGGGGGCTCCTTCATGTAGAGCACCACTTCCACCTCAACCCCCATCTCCTCGGCGACCGCCAAGGCTGTCTGGGAGGAGTTTCAATGCGGATTGTGAAGGATGGTGATTTCGGCCATCGGCTGACTCCTGTCCGGTCGGGTTGGTGGGCGGTCGCCCAGTCTGGGTATCTGTGACCGACAGAACCAGGGAGTGAATCACCTCCCAGTCGGTCCGGCCTGCCCGCCGGGCATAGTCAACCACGGCACCTGCGCTCTCGCTGGCGTCCTACCCCGTCTAGAAGCCGCGCCAAACCGGGTTGCGGCGCTCCAAGAACGCCGCAACCCCTTCGGCTGCATCGAGGGTCGAACTGTTGACCTCAACGGCCCACGCCTCCAACTCAGCCAGGGTGTTCCGGTCCACGTCAAGGGAGCGGTTGAAAAGAGCCTTGGTCAGCATGAGGCTCCGGGTCGGTCCCGAAGCGAGCCGCCCCGCCCACTCGTCCGCCGCCCTCTCAAGTGAGTCGCCGTCGACCACCCGGCCGCAGAGGCCTATCCGAAGAGCCTCGTCGGCCGGAATGTCCTCAGCGAAGAAGGCCAGTTCCTTGGCCTTCTGTAGGCCGACCAGTCGGGGCAAGATCCACGCCCCCAGCCCGTCGGGAACCAGCCCCCTACGGGCGAACACCTCAATGAACCGGGCATGGTCTGCCATAACGACCAGATCGCAGCACAGGGCTAGGTGGGCGCCCACCCCAGCCGCGGTGCCGTTGACCGCGGCCACCACGGGAAGTTCGCAGTCCAGCACTGCCGACATCAACCGGATCTGGCCGTCGAGCATCGCCCGACGGACCTCGCCTGTCGCGGGTCGAGGAGCTCCGTCGGGACGGGGGAGGGGCGGGCGGAGCGCACCAAGGTCTGCGCCCGTGCAGAAACTCCTCGTACCGGTAGCGGTGACCACTGCGGCGCGAGCGTCGAACTGGCCGTTGAGGCTCCCGAACACCTCGGCAAGACGGTCGCGCATACCGGGCGTTAAAGCGTTACCGCGTTCGGGGTTGTCGATGGTGACCCAGGCCACTTGGTCCCGGATCTCCAGCCGTACCCGCTCCTCAAGATCCAACTCTGAGGTGTCCGTCATGGAAAGACGGTAGTCCGGACCACCACGGTTCCCCGGCAGGCAGGGCCCTCCTCAGACGGCGTCGGCATCCCGTTCCCCGGTGCGGATCCTCACCAAGGTTCCGACGTCTGTCACCCAGACTTTGCCGTCGCCTATCTTCTCGGTCCGGGCCGCCGCCACGATGGAGTCAATCACGCCGTCGACTTGTCCGTCCTCGACCACCACCTCGACCCGGGTCTTGGGGGTGAAGAGCACCTTGTACTCAGTACCACGGTAGGTCTCGCTGTGACCACCCTGGCGGCCAAAGCCTTGGACCTCGCTGACCGTCATGCCCTGGACGCCAAGTCCGGCAAGGGCGTCCTTGACGTCGTCGAGCTTGAATGGCTTCACGACGGCGGTTACCAGCTTCATGGCGAGTTCCCCCTCTTGACGAGCCCGTCTTTCCGATCATGACTGCGCCCGCTAGGGGCACAAGAATGCTTTGTACGGGATTCCGATGCCAGTTATTCGACCCGACCCGGGATCATTTACCTTTTTTACCATTACAGCAGGCAGTTAATGCGTTCCCCGGCCCTCGACCGCGCCATTTCCTCGGAGGCCGAAAACCAAATGTTCCCGACCCCCCGAGCAACTTGATCGTCGTAGTAGGTGATCAGCCCTCGGCGCCGTAAACCGGCGCTGGCACGGGGGCCGCGTCGATGGAGGTGTGTACCGCACCAGCGATCTCAGCGATCTCAAAACGACGCTGTCCGACACCTATCTCGGGTCCGTGCTGCCAACCGTCACAGACGCTAAGACGCCCACCACCCACCTCAAACATCCGCCCGGTCACATCACAGTCCCCGCTGCCAAGCCACACCACCAGTGGAGAGACGTTGGCCGGGTCCTTCTCGTCCCAGCCCTCCGGGGTCTCGGCGTCGTAAATAACCCCCTCGGTCATGCGGGTCCGGGCGTCGGGGGCTACTCCGTTGACCAGAACTCCGTAGCGACCCCACTCGGCCGAGGCCTGAACGACTAGCAGGGCTATCCCAGCCTTTGCTGCCGCGTAGTTGCCCTGACCGATGCTGCCCAGTAGACCGGCGCCCGAGGAGGTCATCACCACCCGGGCCGCTACCTCCTCGCCAACCTTGGTTCGCTCTCGCCAGTGGACAACGGCGTGACGAGCTGGCGCAAAGTGGCCCTTAAGGTGCACGCGGACCACCGCGTCCCATTCATCCTCACTCATCGTGGCCAACATCCGGTCGCGCAGGAAGCCTGCGTTGCACACCAGGGTGTCGAGTCGGCCCCAGGTGTCGATAGCTCGAGCGACCATTGACGCGGCTTGATCCCAGTCGGCCACGTCCGCCCCGTCGGCCACCGCCTCCCCGCCGAGGTCGCGGATCTCAGTTACCACCTCTTCGGCCGGAACCGATCCGTCCCCCTCACCCTCTCGGGACACCCCCAGGTCGTTGACCACCACCCGGGCGCCCTCAGCAGCTAAGGCCAGGGCGTGAGCCCGACCTAGTCCTCGCCCTGCGCCGGTGACGATCGCCACCCGTCCGTCACAACTCCCCATGGCCTGTCCCTCCGGGTTCCCACTTCCGGCCGGCACCCTAGGGCGTGGCGACCAGCCACCGGTCAGTCCGACCACCCTTCATACCCAGGTCGTTCAGCCAACCACCCTGATCACCCCGACGGATAGGCCGGCGTGATTGACCACCGCCTCCTCGCCGACCACCGGGAGTCGGCCGAGTCGTGTTAGGACCCAAGCCAGGGCGACCGACGACCCTCTTCCAGCACCATCCCGCACCTTGAGGGCCACCCCTACTCCGTCGTCGGGCACCACGGCACAGAACACGCCCTCGGCGCCCGTTTTCACCACGGTGCCCCCTGTCGATTCCCTGATCATTCGAGTACAGGCTCGGTCCTGCCCTGCCACGAAGAACGGTTCCGACCGCATCGCATCGAGCAGGCGCCCCTCAGGGGAGTGGGGCCGCCCCATCCCCAGGGTGGCCCATCCTGCGGCGAGACGCTCCAAAGGAACTCCCCACGCGGGGATACCGCACCCGTCCACGGCGGGCTCCTGGCCCGCGAGGTCGATTCCGCACCGTTCCTCGATGACCGGACTCACATGGTCGCGCTGCAACTGGTGGGACGGGTCGCAGTATCGGTCGGTGGAGAGGTCGAGGTGCCGGCACAGGGTCAGAAACCCTGCGTGCTTGCCCGAGCAGTTGTTGTGGAGCGCCGTATACCGCTGACCAGCCTCGGCCAGACCGATTGCCGCCGCCTCGGAGATCGGACGGTGCACACCACACGCCAGCTCTCCGACCGGAACCCCTACCCGCTCCAACCAATTGGCTACCGCCTTCACGTGGGCTGGTTCACCGTTGTGGCTGGCGCAGGCCAGGGCCAACTCGACCTCGGTCAGGGCAAAGGAATCAGCGGCACCGGTGGCCACCACGGGGATCGCCTGGATCGGCTTGAGGGCGGAACGGGGCAGGACCCGACGTGCCGTATCCCCCCAGGAGTCGACGACGGTTCCGTCAGCCTCAACTACCACCGCGTCGACCTCGTGCCGACTTTCGACGCTGTCGCCCCGGGTGACCTCGACGAGCAGCGGCGCCCCGCTCCGGCTCACCCCGTCTCGCGACGCGACAGGTCCTGGATCTCGTCGTGGATTTCGGCGACCGTGTCACTGGCCCGGGTCGTAAAGAGGGCCGGGACTAGGGCGTGGACCACCGCGGCGGCCGAGGCGACCAGAAGTCGCCGGGCAACTCGGAAGGCCCGGCGCTGGTGCTCGAAATAAGTCTCGCCGACGCTGGCCGGGTGTTCGGTGAAGACCCCAGCCCCGCGCACAGGCTCAGAGTAGGTGACCGAATCCGACGGTGCAGGGCCTCTTACTGAACGTGCGATGGTCGGAGAACCGTCGATTAGCGGGTAATGGCCACCACGGCGCCGCTGGTCGCCTTCACCAACGCTCGAGGGTCAACGGCAAAGACGGAGTCGGGCGTCCCGGCAGCCGCCCACACCTCGTCGTAGTCCAGTAGGTGCGGATCAACCACGGTCCGCAGTGGCACGGTATGGCCTAGCGGTGGCGTGCCGCCGATGGCGTAACCGGTGGCCGCCCGTACTTCGCTGGCCCCGGCAATCCGGATCTCGGTTCCGAGGTGCCCGGCCAACCGGTCCTCGTCGACTCGACGGGCTCCCGAGCACAGCACGAGCACCGGGCGCACATCGGCCATGAAGACCAGGGACTTGACGATCTGGTCAACCTTGCAGCCCACTGCCGCGGCGGCGTCAGCCGCGGTACGGGTACCGTCGGGGTAGCGCTGTACCTCGATGTCGAGACCCGAGGCCTCCGCTTCACCGGTAAACCGGTCAACCGCGTCAACCCGTGGCATGGCGTACCCGCATCCCTTGGTCGGGCACAGCTAACACCTCACCACAGCCGATCCCCTATCACACGACACCACAGGGGACAATGCTACGGGTCAGGACATCGAGGGCCCCATTCCGGCAACAGGCCACTCGGTCCGGCTGGACCGGTACCCTCCGGCCGTGCTCCCGGAAATCCTCGCCGACGCCAGCCGCCGCTACGCCAATCGGCCGGCCGTCCAGCCCTCGACCGGACCGCCGATCGGCTACGCCGACCTGGATCGGATCTCCGACGAGGTCGCGGTGGGACTCACCCGTCGAGGCCTCGCCGAGGGCTCGGTCCTTCTGCTGTCCCTCCCCTCGGGGCTGCCCTACCTGGTGGCGTACCTGGCAGCCGCCAAGTTGGGCGCGATTACCGCTGGTGCTAACCCCCGTCTGGGGGCCAGTGAAAGGACTGTGCTGGCCCGAACCGTCTCGCCGGACCTGGTATTGGCCACCGACGACCTTGTCAGCGGGATCCCCGACTACTTGGAGGTCGACTTGGTCTCAGCCTCCGATTCGGTTAGCGACCTGCTAAGTGACTACCGGGAGCCGGACCAACGGCCGGATCGACTCCCCACCGACCCGGACCGGGCAGTGTGTATCTGCTTCACCTCCGGCTCCACCGGTAACCCGAAAGGGGCCCTGTTCGCTAACCGCCAGCTGGAGGCCATCGCCGAGATGGACCGGGGTGGCGCCTGGGGTGAGGGTGGGCACTTGATTTCCGGAACCGCCCTAGCCCATGTAGGTGCGATGACAAAGGTGGGTTGGCAACTGGCCGCCGGTACCACCCTGCATTTGCTTGACCGTTGGAGGGCCGGCGATGTCCTGGACCTTGTCGATCGTTTCCGCATTCCAGCGATCACCGGCGTGGCCGCCCAGGTAGCCCTCATGCTGGACGACCCGTCCTTCGACGACCATGACTTCGACTGCGTCGAGGCGATCGTGGTGGGTGGTGGACCCTCCCCGCCCGATCTGGTCACCGCTGCCCGGAAAAAGTTCGGAGCTCCCTATTCCAACCGTTACTCCTCCACCGAGTCTGGGGGGATAGGCCTGGCTACCGCCCTCGATGCCAACGACGAGGAGGCACTCCACACGGTGGGCCGACCCCGACCGGGAGTGGACGCCGATGTGCGGGACGACGAGGGGTGCCCAGTCGCACCCGGCGAGGTCGGAGAACTGTGGCTCAATACCCCATCGTCCATGGTCGGCTACCGCAACGACCCGGAGGCCACCGCTACCACTTTGGTCGGCGGGTGGTTACGCACCGGCGACCGGGCCCAGGTGGATGACCAGGGCTGCTACCGACTGGCCGGACGGTTGGACGACATGTACATCCGGGGGGGCTACAACGTCCACCCACAGGAAGTCGAAGCTGTCATCAGCTCTCATGACGGGGTGGCCGAAGTGACAGTCGTCCCCCGAGCCGATCGGGTCTTGGGCCAGGTCGGAGTGGCCGTCATCGTACCCACCGACCCGGACCACCCTCCGACCCTGAACGATCTGGTCCGGATTAGTCGGGCTGCCCTGGCCGCCTACAAGGTGCCCGAGGACCTGCTGGTGGTAGATGCCCTGCCCCTCAACAGTGCCCACAAACTAGACCGGCGCGCCCTAAGCCAAGTGGTGGCCGAGGATCCTTCGACCGGGTCCAACGACGAACGGTAACCACTCAGCGGCTATGACCTCGGCCGCCGCGGTGACGCTCGACCTCTCGTTTGTGCTGGTCGGCCAACTCCCGCCGTAGCGCCAGGTAGCGGTCCAGGCGAGGCTTAGCGACCAGGCCGTCGGCCAGCACCGCGCAGTCCGGTTCCGTGTCGTGGACGCAATCAGCGAAACGACATCGAGCCGAAAGTTCCTCCAGATCGCCGAACACCCGATTCAGTGCCTCCTCGGCATCCCAAAGGCCGACCGATCTGAGGCCAGGTGTGTCCACGAGGAGCCCACCGGTCGGACAGAGGACCAACTCGCGACTAACCGTGGTGTGACGCCCCTTCCGATCGCCGGAACGGACCTCGCCGGTAGGCAGCACCTCCTCTCCAACCAGTGCGTTGATCAGTGTGGATTTGCCAGCACCTGACTCGCCGAGCAGGGCGACGGTCAGCCCGGGCCGAAGAAGAGCCTCCACCCCGGCGATACCGCCAGTGGCCTCCCCTACTTCAACGGTCAGCACATCAACCCCGGGGGCAACCGCTCGGACAACCTCGGCGACCTCTTCGGTCGCCTCGGGTTCCCGACCGGCCTTGGTGAGCACGACCGCCACCTCCGCCCCGCTGTCCCATGCCAGGACCAGATAGCGCTCCAGCCGACCCGGCGGCAAGGGACGGTCAAGGCCGTGGACGATTAGTACCAGGTCGACGTTGGCAACCAGCACCTGTTCAACCACCTCTTCTGAGGGGTCGCGCCGCGACAAGGTGTTAGTCCGTGGCAAAACCCGCTCGACGAACGGACCCAAGTCGGGATCGGTACCTACCAGCACCCAGTCACCGGTTGCCGGCGCCGTCTCGGACTGGGCCCTCTGCGAGTCCGACACCACCCGAACCGGACCCTCAACGGTGATCACATCACACTCGCCGCGATCCACCCTGACGATCCGGCCCAACCGCCCCTCGTCGGGCGGGGAACCGCTGGTCCAGCCGTAGTCGGCCAACTGGATAGCCATTACCACAATGCTAGGTCCCGGCAGAAGTCAACTCC
>Ga0209228_1000921_pt1 | contig 15015 bp, 13 predicted proteins | sample METZYME_3_150m_FD_187547 | JGI IMG/M metagenome (GOLD analysis project Ga0209228, IMG submission 187547) | Marine microbial communities from oxygen minimum zone in mesopelagic equatorial Pacific - METZYME_3_150m (SPAdes) (version 2) | ecosystem: Environmental > Aquatic > Marine > Oceanic...
GCAATCAACTCGACTCCACGAAGGCCGATCTTGTGGGAATAGCTATATGAAATATCGGTAGAGGTATATGCTCGCTGCATATGACCAAAGTCATCATTTTCTATGTCCTCTTCATTATAAGCTTCGCTACGGTAGTTTTGAGTTAAGACTAATTTTGATTTGTGAGTAGGCTTGTAATTCAACGCAAGAGTTATATTGTGCTCTGATACTCCGGGTAAAAAGTTTCCATCACATTTCCCACATGTGACTTTGGTATTATGTGGTCCCGCACCTTTAATGATTGCACGTGTCCATGCATAATTAATGGATGTTGATAGCTTATCGTTGAGAATAAAACTATCTTGTAACTCCAATCCATATTTGTGTGTTTTATCAAGGTTTGTATTAATAAAAGCATTGTGAGGAATTAGCCATATTTCTTTTTTTGCAAAAATATTAAATAGCGTGATTTTCAGCTTATTTTTTGAGGTTACATGATTTAGGCCAATATTTAGAGTTTGTGAGGTGGAAGGCTCCATCAACTTATTAAATGACTTTGCTGTGAAAGCAGCATTTAATACAAAAAGTCGGTCAATATCCGGCGCAAGGAATGAAGTATTAAAGTTAGAGAATACGCTAAGGTTATCATTGATTGATTTATTAACTCCAAGATCATAAACCCCAAATGTATAATCTTTAAATGATGGCGCTTCAGGTGCATTATCCATTGTGTAGTTAACTTTTTCTAATCTTCCTCCTAATGAGACTTTTGTTGTGTCGTCCACGTCGAGAAAAGTTTGAAAATAGCCTCCTTTATTATTTTTTGAGGAAGTTATTCCATGTTGTATCATTTCTCCAAAAAAAGTTTGCACTCCGGCAACAATTCTAAAGGGTCCTCTTTTCCAGTCGAGACTACTATCGACAGCGCTGCGTTTGTATCTTCTATTATTAGATGAAGCTGTAGTAGCGGCTGAATTTTCAAAGTTAGTTAATTTGTGTTGATGAGCGTAGCTTAATGAGATTTTAAGGTTTTTAGTAAGATCGATGGATCCTCCGATAATTGAGTTATCTCTATCGGTGTGCAAACGCGAGTATTTTTTCGGACCACCAGCCCAAGCTGTTTTTGTAAACTCGAAATTTGATCCTGGATTCTGATCCCAGGTTTCTCTTGTGAGACCATTAGCATACCTAGTCTTAATTGTTGAAAGATCTTTCTCAAAAAATAGTTCACTAGATTCAGTTGGGAAATATCGTAGTTTTGTCTGAATAGTTCTTGTATGAGAGTTAGTAGAATCACCAGTGGGATCTTTATCGGAAAAGCCGTCATTGCTATAGTGGAATCCTGAAGCAGAGATTATATAGCTTTCTCCAGAATAACCTGTAGTAAGTGATTGACTTTGTTGGCCATAATTACCGAGTGAATATTCTAAGGTAGTCTGTGTTGTGTCGCGGGTGTAGATTTGTATTGTTCCGGCCTGCGCACCATCCCCAAACCTAACCGATCCGCTCCCTTTCGTGATTTCTATACGGTCAATATTATTTATTGATATAACTCCGAGAGCTGCAGGATTTGAATCAATATTATTTAATCTCCGCCCATTAAGGGTAATTACAAGATTTTTATAACCTTCCGTGACTCCAAAACCACGAATATCAACTTTAGGTTCAGCTCGGTTTCCAGCATTTGACATTATTACGACTGACGTATTCTGATTCAGAAAATCAATGACTGTCCTTGCATCTGAGTTTTCAATGTCCTTTCGATTGTAGACTTCCGAAGCATAGGTTGCCTTTGTATCTTGAATGCGGACTTTTTTTGCAGTAACGATAACAGGATCCATGAGGTCCTTTGCAAATGTAACTGAAGTAGAAAATAGGGTGAAAATTAAAGAAAGCACTAAATAATTAAAAAACATAAGGGATTTATTCCAGTAAATAAGCTTGTTTCGGAAATTCTCAGGAACAGGAATGCTCCTTTTGTTATGGAGAGAAGTAATAAAAAAACCCCACTCCTTTAGGTAGTGGGGTACAGTATTAAAACCCATCACCTCTCAAGGCCCGAAGAGATTAAGAAATATATTCAGTAAGGTTTTCTGGCTTCCGGATTAACCTACTCCCTGTGCCTTCCCACAAAATAAAATGCAGTGGCTAGTACAGGTTTTGTCCCCGGTTACAGCGGCGGGTCCGCGACGGATTCTAACCGTCTTCCCTATTACTGAATAAAACTCAATTAAATTTCAGCTTAGAATGTATCAAAAACTCTTTTTTTGTCAATAGATAACAAGCATTTCTAATTTTTTTTAAATTTGTTTATTGAAGTAAGAAATAGGAGGTACGCTTATCTGAATAGACTTATAAATCATTTGTGCTCAAGAATGAAAAAATCATTTAATTCCTTGAGATTTTCTGCGGTGAGTTCGTGACCTTGAGATGTTTCTTTTAGGGTAGGGTTGTGTCCATTATTTTTCATCTCTTCGAGTGCATGTTCGGCTAAAAATGAGGGGACTATATCATCATTAGAACCAAAAATTCCAAGAATTGGAACAGATGATTCTGAAAACGTTTCCTGCTCAGAAAACTCTGGAAGAAAACCACAGACAGATGCAACTTTGTGCAGGGGGTATTTACCTAGTAAAGTATAAATTAATGCGGCTGCACCTCCCTGTGAATACCCCCAGAAACATATTCGAGTTTCTAATTTTTCAAACCTGCTGTTCAGATTGTCTTGTGCCATTCTTATTATGTTGGAAGAGAAATTTAAAAAATCACTTACCGATTCTTTTTGTTTGGGACCATCTACCCACCAGCTCCAGCGTCCTTCTCCAACATCGACCGGTCCCTCGGGAAATATCATGAAGGTATTTTTTAGTTTTAGTTTGTTCCCATGGATTAATATGTTCTCTGGAGTCGATTCTGCTCCATGAAAGCCAATTAGAATATTAATTGGTATCTCTGAGTTTAATAAGTCCTCACCTAAAATTACCTTCTTATTATTCCATTCAGTGGTGCTGTATTTTTCAGGCATTAATCATTTCCTTTTTATATTTCTTTAATTAGTTTTCTTGCAAGGTTAATAGCTTGAGGTCGAGTTTTTATGACACCTAAGACACGAGCTTCTTCAATTTTATAAAGTATAGTTGCAAAGTCTGGGTTAGGTTTGATTCTAAACATATGTTGAATGTCATTGCCATCCAAAAGAGGTTCTTTTTTTTTGGCGGGCAGGTAAGTTTTAAAGTAAAACTCTAAAATATGTCGTATTTTCATTGCTTCAGCGTCTACCTTCCATTCTTTACTTGTTGGCAGGCTTACACGATTAGCTAGAGATATGAATAACCCAGGAACTAGAGCTTGTTCGTTTTCACATATGAATTGATAAAGCTTGACTCTACTAGAGAGATCTTTTGTAAAGCTGAACCTAGTATTAGAAAGTGAGTAAGCACAAATGGTCATGGAGTTAACAAAATCAGTATCTGCATTGGAAGCACGAAGTTTAGCAAGTAGTTTGCTAATTTTAGTTTTTCGACTTGTTTTGCTTTTGGTGCCAATTTTATTTATAGGTGACTTTTGGACTAATGGGTAAAGCAAGCATCCAAGTTTGATTAATTGAGATTTTTCTAAAAGAATTTTTTTAATTTCTTTAATTGGCTTAGCGCCTATTTGTTTTGGGTTTGAAATTAATTTTTCAAGGTGATTTAGTGTTTTAAAAGTAGATGGTATGGTTTTGCTTTTATAGATTTCTGGAAAAATATTCTCCAATAGTCCAATGTCATCCATTGCTTTGATCGATGGGCTTGCTTTTTTAGAACTAAGTAAAAGGTTGAGTTCATTCCATATTCTCTCAGGAGATACTCGATTGATTTCTGGTCTAAGAGTTGTGATTTTTTTTAAAGTTTTATTTTCGATTTGGAACCCTAGAACACTCATGAAACGGAAGGCCCGAAGCATTCGCAAAGGATCCTTTGGAAATATTTGTCCGGGGAGGACGCGGATAACTTTATTTTTAATATCATCTTTTCCATTATGCGGGTCAATGTAATTATTAGTTCCTTTTATGAAACTTATAAGAGGAACAGCTAACGCATTGATTGAGAAATCGCGCCGTTTTAAATCTGACTCTATACTCTTTCCTTGTAGTTCAGAAAAATCAAAATAAAAATTCTTTTTGATGACAACCCGAAAAGTTTCTCGTCCAGGCGTTGTGTCTAAGGGGACGAGGGCAGATTTTATACTATGGGCATATTGTGTTGCTAAAATAGAAGCATCGGTGCTAGCAAAGTCGAAGTCAGAGCATTGCCGACCTAAAACAATATCTCTTAGCGTCCCTCCAACTACATATACTTCTGACTTATAAGACTTGCTTAGTTGAAAAATTTTTTTTAGGTGGTTTACGGTTGCTTTTTTTAACATGACAGCCAAGGTTTGGGTAAGGATAATTAGGCTAGAAGTAACAAACTAAGCATCCCATCCTGAATTAAGGCGAACCTGCTTTGAAACAAAAATTCTTCCATCTTCCTTGACTAGGTGGAGGTCAGTATTGGTCAATGTTCCAATAATTTGTTGAAGGTTTTCAGAAGGTTTACTTTGCGGGTTTTTTATAAGGAAAGGAACCATGTCTTCAACGGATTCGCGGACTCGGTCGCTTTCTACAATATATCCAATATAGTTTAAGTCTACTTCTAGGTATTTCTTTACCAAGTTAACAAGGTTGTTTCCAGCTAGTAAATCTTTTTTATTGCGGACGCGATTTATAATGATTGCTGGTTTGAACTCATTGATTATTTCTTCGACTTTCTCAATTTGAGTCTTGTCTATTTTTTTAATATTTTCCTTTAGTGTCGCTACTGTGTAGGTTTCTAAATCTGCATTGGTTGGTTTTGAGTGGTCCACTAGTTTTTGTAAAGCTGAAAGATTTTTTAGTTGTCTGCTTATTTGCCTGAATAATGCAGAACGGACAAAACTAAAAGTTTTCATAACGGACGTCGTTTCAGGAGAACTCATAACGATACCTTTTGAGCTCATATTGAAAAAATCTAGTACGTTGAAACTTGTTCCTGGTCCTAGGTCTAGGATAACGGTATCCGCATTAAGCTTTTTAACGAAAGAGATGATTTTTTTTACACGTTCTGAGTCGATATTTGCACTTCCGGGATTATCACCAGCGCTACTTATAAATTTTAGATTGCTTATCCCTGTTTCTATTAATAATGAATCCGGCGACTTTTTGTTAATGAATAAATCTTGGAATCCATACAGAGGATGGCTTATGCCAAGTAGAGCATGTAAATTAGAGGAACCAAAATCACCGTCCATAAGAACAACCTTTTGTCCGCTAAGTGCTATTCCTACGGCAAGATTGGTGGAGATCACGCTCTTTCCAATTCCTCCTTTGCCTCCGCCTACCGGAATGATATTTACTGTTGATGATGCCATGGCTGCTTACTGTATTTCACTTTCTACTTGGTAATAGGGGTCTTTTCTTATGATTCGGTGTTTTTATTGCTTTTTTGTCTTGCCATAAAGATAAATGATTCTAGTTGGCGCAAATACTCCTTGTTCGATCTCGATTTTCGTTTGCTTTGATAGCTCACACTAGCGGGTTGATAATTCCCTTGTTTTTTTCGGAGGGTTTCGGTTGGGGCAGCTTCCGCAGTTTTTTCGTGCTCATTTTCTAGGGACTGAAAACGAGTCTCCAATTCTGCTTGAAATGTTTTTAGTTTGCTGACTAAAGCATCGGTCTTTGCTGAAACTGATGAGTTTAGCATGCTGTTAAGCAATGGGCCGGCAGAAGATATTACTGTCTCTGGTTCTGGAGACTGAGTGATAGGGCTTTGCTCTGTTATTTTTGGTTCAAGCTCAGATTCTACCTCTTCAAGGGTAAGTTCAATACGCTCAGGAACAGGGGAGTAAGCTATTGCGGGCGCCGGCGGCCTAGCCTCTTCTATAATATTTGGAGTAGGTTCTGAGGCCTCCTCATCAGTAGATAGGCCTATATCTTCATCTTCTATTAGAGATGAAAGTTCCTCTATGCCAATGTTTGAAGTTTCTTCAGTCTTTTCAGTAATTCTTTCAACTACCTCTTCTTTCAGATCTAATGTCTCATTAGTTAAATCAACATCTAATATAGTTTCATCTTCAATGAGCGTAGCAAGCTCATCTATGCCAATATTTGAAGGCTCATCTTTTGTTTGTTCAATGGTTTGATGATCTATGTTTGAAATTGTTTCTTCGTTAGGAATAGAATTTTCTTTAAGTTCAGAAGGTGTGGTTTGCTCTATTTTTTGGGATGAAGTATGTGAGGAATCTTTCGAACTAGGTAAAATTCCCTCACTTGGAGAATCTGCCGTTGTCTGGTCGTCTGTCTCAAATGGCTTGCCAGATACGTAATCATAAAGTTCATCCCACTCGTCATGGTCGCTCTCCCAACCAAAGTCATCGTCTTTTATTTCACTTGATATTTGATCTAGTTCTTCAGGGTTGCTTACTGTTGTCTTTTGTTCTTGATGCACTATTACCGATTCGCCTTCTTTTTGAGAAACCGTTGACGATTCACCTTCTTTTTTCGAAATGTCAGTTTGGAATGGTTTAGAAATGTAGTCATAAAGTTCACCCCATTCCTCGGTATCGCTTTCCCAACCAAAATCCTTATCTAAAATACTTCGATTTTTAAATATTTCTTGTGGGCTTTGTTCGAGTCCTTCCTGAGGGATAGCTGCTTTTTGTGAGCTTTGAGATTCGAACTCGTCTCCGTATTCCTCATCGTCTAATTCGCTGACCGGTACATTGGAACTGAAATCTGTCGCTTTTTGATCTTGAACCAAGGAATTACTTACATCAATTTCTTCGATATCTTCGTCATCCAGCTCTCTTAGAAGAGCATCCAGTCGTTTTTCTTTTTCAGTATATGCGGTTTTTATTTTATGAATAATATATGGAATAATTGTAAGGATAGTTAAAGTTAATCCCAAAAGCAGGGGGTCGGATAGAATATTAGCCAAAATTGGTTGAAGTGATTTGATAATTTCCACATCTTCCAAGTTCAGCAGGGAGGCTAGTTCAAACCAGCCAGCTTCTACAGCGCCTATAATTTTTTCAAGGATAGTTTCCATTTGGCCATATTGGCAGAAAGGTAAATGCCGAAAAGTCACTATTGCAGACCCAAGACTAGGCCAGATTATACTAATATATTTTACAAAAAGCCAAAAAAATTAATCACTTAGAGTTAAGTGGTAAGTAAAGTGTTATAATCTGGTCCTTTTAGTAAATGAGCCTAATAGTATTAGCAGTAATGTAGGATGGGTTGGTCTTTATTTGAAGAATTGATTGATTAGCACGGATAATTTTATGAACAAGGTCTCAATCACTATAATCACCAAAAATGAAGAAAAGAATATTGAGCGTTGCTTGAAAAGTATTAGTTGGGCAGATGAGATAGTGGTTATTGACACCTTTAGTACTGACCGCACGATAGAGATTTGTCGTGAGTTTACTGAAAATGTGTTTCAAGAAGATTGGTTAGGGTATGGATTGCAAAAAAACCTTTGCGCCTCAAAGGCAACTAATAAGTGGATTTTAAATGTTGATGCTGATGAGGTGATTTCTTCTGAATGCACAGCAGAAATTCAAAAGTTGCTAGCTGGGCAACCAGAATTTCCAGTTTACAAGTTCCCTAGAAAAAATTTCATTGCTGGTCGCTGGATTCGTTATGCGGGTTGGTATCCCGACTTGATTTCTAGACTATATGATAAGGAGAGAGTCTCATTTTCAGATTCAATGGTACATGAAAGGTTAATTCCGGACGTAAGAAGTGGCATTATGAATCAACCTATTTTTCATTATTCTTTTGATGGGATGGAAGATTATATTGAACGTCAGAACCGATACTCATCTCTCTATGCGGAGGAAAAAAAGCGATTATATTGGAAAGCTAACTGGACCCATCTTTATGTAAGACCGTTATGGGCATTTATAAAAACGTATTTTTTTAGGCAAGGGTTTAGAGAGGGTTTTCTGGGTGTGTTTTTAGCCATATCGATGATGTTTTATACTTATCTTAAATATGCCAAGACTCGCTCAACAGAATAAGTGTCCCTATAAAATTGGGAATTCAAACCATTTTAAGATAATATGTTTTTGTCGTAAATCTTTAAACTTTTTGGAATTGCTGTTTCCCACCTCATCCCTTTTAGGGTCAGGGATCATAGGTATTCATTTTTTATCAAGATATATAAAACTTAAAGATTGTACATACAAATAGATGTTTTCTGACCGTCACTTGACCGGGGTAAATTTTGAACAAGCCACAGTTATTAATATTAATGATCCCAGTTATATTTTTTTCCCTTACGGTACACGAATATTCCCACGGGAAAGTGGCCTTTTTATTAGGTGACAATACGGCGAAAATGTTAGGCCGACTTACATTTAACCCTCTTAAACATTTGGATTTGATGGGTACTCTGTTTTTTTGTTTTGTTGGTTTTGGTTGGGCTAAACCTGTGCCTGTTGATCCTAGAAATTTTGATCAGCCTAGAAGGGATATGATGTATGTTGCTATTGCAGGCCCCTTGTCCAATCTAACATTGGCAGTAATATTTAGTTTTTTTATACGTGTTGTTGAGCCTCATGATAATGCAGTTTTGTTTACTTTGCTAAGTTTCGGGGTTTACGTGAATGTCGCTTTAGCAATTTTCAACTTATTGCCGGTATTCCCTTTGGATGGTTCAAGTGTGATAAAAGGCTTGGTTCCTACAAATGTGGCCGTTCGTTTGGGTGATTTGGATAGATTTGGAGCCTTTCTTCTTATTGGAATTTTTTTGATGGACTTTTTTGCACACACAGGAATTCTTGGATTTGTTTTGTTGAAACCAATTATGTATGTGGTTCAGTTTCTTTCGCAGGATGCATTTTCTGAATTAAGCCAAGTCCTCATGTTTATATTTTTTACAATTAGTGGATAACAAAAATACCTATGGCCGGTAAAAGAATTTTAAGTGGTATGCAGCCTTCGGGCCAGTTGCATTTGGGGAATTATCATGGCGCGCTGAAAAACTGGGTCATCATGCAAGATAATTTTGACTGTTTTTTCTTCATCGCTGATTTGCATTCACTAACAACATTGTATGAGAGCCCTCAACTTCTTAAAAAATACTCTTTTGAAGTCGCTGTTGATTGGTTGAGTTCGGGCTTGGACCCAGAAAAATGTACCTTGTTTGTACAGTCCGAAATTCCAGAACATTCTGAATTACATCTTATTCTTTCTATGTTGGTTCCTGTTCCTTGGCTTGAGCGTAATCCAACCTATAAAGAAAAGCAGGATGAAGTTAAAAGTGTGGATATGAGTTCTTATGGATTTTTGGGTTACCCAGTTTTGCAGACTGCCGATATTGTGCTTTACAAAGCGAATGCAGTCCCAGTAGGCATTGATCAAGTTCCTCATTTGGAGCTTTCTCGGGAAATTATCCGACGCTTTAATAAATTATATAAGAAAAAAGTATTTGTGGAACCAGAAGCTATGATTTCAGATGTTCCTAAACTCAATGGAATAGATGGGCGTAAAATGAGCAAGAGTTATAATAATGCTATCTTTCTTTCTGACTCAGAAAAAGATATTACAAAAAAGGTTAAAGCTATGCTTACTGACCCCGCACGCGGAAGGCGAGATGACCCAGGCGATCCTGATGCTTGTAATTTATTTCCTATGCATAAAATTTATTCTTCTGTAGAAGAGCAGGACGATATTATTTCTTCTTGTAAGAAAGCTGAAATTGGTTGCGGTGATTGTAAGCTAAAGCTAGCGGATAATTTGTTGAAATCGATGCTTCCAGAGATGGAGAAGAGAAAAGAGATAGCTGCAAAACCTAAAGAGGTGTATGAGATACTTCGTGCAGGAACAGAAAAGGCAAGAGAGGTTGCACGAGGTACTCTTTTAGAGGCCAAAACAGCAATGAAAATTATTTAAGTAAATTAATTTATGGACTATAAAGAAACGCTAAATCTACCCCAGACAGATTTCCCGATGAAAGCTAATCTGGTGAAAAGGGAACCAGAAATCCTTGCTCAATGGGAAAAAGATAATGTTTATGCTTCTATTCGTGAAAAATTTAAAGGGAAACCCAGGTTTGTTTTCCACGATGGCCCCCCTTATGCCAACGGGCATATTCATATGGGGCATGCTCTCAATAAAATTCTCAAGGACTTTATAGTTCGTTTTATGACAATGCGTGGCTACGACGCGAGTTTTGTGCCAGGGTGGGATTGTCATGGTCTTCCTATTGAACACCAAGTAACAAAGTCACAGAAAGAAAAAAAGAAGACCCCTTCAAAATCAGAAATTCGTAAATTGTGTCGTGAATATGCTCATAAATTTGTTGATATTCAGGCTCAAGAATTTAAACGTTTGGGAGTATTCGCTGATTGGGAAAACCCTTACCTTACTATGTCTTATTCATATGAAGCTGCTATTGTAGAGGAGTTGGGGAAGTTTGCGATAAATGGATCTGTGTTTAATGGATTAAAGCCAGTACATTGGTGTACCTCATGCCGTACTGCCTTAGCAGAAGCAGAAGTTGAATATGCAGATCATCAATCTCCATCCATTTATGTCAAATTCCCCGTCAAGTCTGGTTTCGATCCGCAATTTGGTGACATCAATTCGACAAAAATTAATTTTGTTATATGGACGACCACTCCATGGACATTACCCGCAAACCTTGCGGTGTGTTTGCATCCAGAGTTTCAGTATTCGGCAGTTGAGATCGAGAGTGAGGTTTATATAGTTGCAGAAAAACTTTTATCGAAACTAATTTTGGAATGGGAAGTTAAAGAGCATAAGGTGCTTGGTAGTTGTTTGGGAAAAAACTTTGAGGAAGTCGTTTGTAGGCATCCGTTTATTGATCGTGACTCACGCATTGTTCTCGGGGATCATGTGACTTTAGAACAGGGGACAGGGTGTGTTCATACTGCCCCGGGTCATGGGCAAGAGGATTATGTTGTTGGTCAGAAATATAATCTAGAAACATATAATCCAGTCGATGATGGGGGAGTATTTAAGCCTGATGTTGAAGAGTTTGGCGGACTCTTTGTGCGTAAGGCCAATCCCTTAATCGTAGAAAAACTAAGACAGGACGGGTATTTAATTCATGACAATAAACTGAATCACTCTTATCCACATTGTTGGCGTTGTCATCAACCCATCATATTTCGAGCAACAAGTCAGTGGTTCATATCCATGGATACCAATCATTTGCGTGATAAAGCTCTCAATGCTATTCAGGAGATTAAGTGGATACCGCGCTGGGGAAAAGATAGAATTTTTAATATGGTAGAAAACCGTCCTGATTGGTGTATTTCCCGCCAAAGGGCATGGGGTGTCCCAATCACACTATTTAATTGTGTATCGTGTAATGAAATGTTGCGCTCGCCAGAAGTGTTTTCTCATATTGTTGAATTGGTGAAAAAAAATGGTGCTGATTTCTGGTTTGAAAAAGATTCAATAGAGCTTCTTCCTGAAGATACAACTTGCTCTTGCGGGAGCAAGGAATTTTTAAAGACCAATGATATTCTAGATGTTTGGTTTGATTCAGGAGTTAGTCACGCGGCAGTTCTTGAATGTAACCCTAGTTTGGGTTGGCCAGCAGACCTTTATCTTGAGGGAAGCGATCAGCACCGTGGTTGGTTTCATAGTTCGTTGTTAGAGTCAATCGGTACGCGAGGCAAAGCTCCTTATAAAACGGCACTCACCCACGGATATGTTGTAGATGGCAAGGGAAAGAAAATGTCTAAATCTGCAGGTAATGTCATTGCTCCACAAAAAATTATTGATCAATATGGTGCAGAAATTCTAAGACTTTGGGTGGCATCTGAAAACTACAGAGAAGATATTCGTGTGTCTCAGGAAATATTAAAGCGTTTGACAGAAGCTTATCGAAAAATCAGGAACACTTTCCGATATCTTCTGGGGAATTTATATGATTTCGATCCGATAACAGATTCAGTTGCTGTTGATGACCTTTTAGAAATAGATAAATATACTCTTTATCGTTTCAAGTTGTTGAACGAAAAAATCCAAGAAGCTTTCGAAAACTATGAATTTCATGTCTTTTACCATAGCTTTTATAATTTTTGCATTGTCGACCTCAGTGCTTTTTATCTAGATATTCTAAAGGATCGTCTGTACACCTATCCAAAAAAATCTAAAGAGCGAAGATCAGGACAGACTGTTTTGTTTGAACTTTTGATGGGCATGACTCGTTTGATGGCTCCTGTACTAAGTTTTACAGCTGAAGAGGTTTGGGCTACCTTGCCTAACTCAGGTGATAAAAGTGTGCATATGAGTTTATTTTCAGATTCAGTTGATGTGTCTGTTGATGCAAGATTTATTTCTAAGTGGAGTATGTTGACGGACCTTAAGAGCGAGGTGAGTAAAGCGTTGGAATTATGTCGCGGCGAAAAGGTGATTGGTCACTCGTTAGATGCGCAAGTGAGATTGGTGTTACCAAAAAATATTTATTCTGTTTTAGGTGATAACTATTCGGACTTTAAATTTATTTTTATTGTATCCTCTGTTAAGGTAGTTAACTCTTTGGAAGAGGGCGATAAAGTTTATTCCAGTGAAAAAATAGAAGGCCTAGAAGTTGGAGTTAGTCGCATGGGGGGGCAAAAGTGCGAAAGGTGTTGGAATTATTTCGAGGAAGAAAATATCGACAAGGGAGAGCATTCAATGATTTGTTTTCGATGCATCGCCAATCTAGAACTAGAAAAGGCATAATCTATCTTGAAAAATAAATACATACAGCTTTTTTTAATTTCCAATGTTTTAATTATATTGGATCAAATGACTAAATTTTGGGTCACTCTCCACATCCCAAGACATTACTCGATTTCTGTTGTCGAGGGATTTTTTAACCTCACCCACATTCGAAACCCTGGTGTAGCATTTGGGCTTTTTGCTAGGCACGAATCTGAATACAAGGTTTTATTTTTAGTTATAGTTACAATAATAGCGATAATCGCTATTCTTAGTATTTTCCACCAATCACCTGATAATAAACGAGCGGTAAGAGTTGGCTTGATTTTGATTTTTAGTGGAGCTATTGGTAATCTTATTGATCGTATTTTATATGGAGAGGTGATCGACTTTTTAGATATTTTTTATGAAGGATTTCATTGGCCCGCTTTTAACGTAGCTGATGCGTGTATTACAACAGGGGTCAGTTTTATGATCTATGATTTGTTTTTTGGTTATCCAGAAAACAAGGGTATTTCAGCATCACCAAATAAGCCGACTTAGGGCTAGCTTTTTTGCTTAGTGTTTTCTAATTGCCTCTATACTTATGTACCCCATCCTACTTGAATTTGGTTTTTTAAAGATTTTTACATATGGATTGATGGTAGCGACTGGATTTTTGCTTGCGATTCTTTTTGCTTCTTCCAGAGCAAAGGAGGAAGGTCTTGATTCCCAAAAGATTCTAGACCTTTGTTTTTATGTCATGGTATCAGCTCTTATTGGCGCGCGTTTGCTCTATATTGTTGTTGAGTACCGATACTTTTTGACTGACCCATTAGAGGTTTTTAAGTTTTGGAAAGGAGGGCTGGTTTTTTATGGAGGATTGATTTTAGGTGTTCTGGTTTCTTTATGGTATCTAAAACGTCACAGGATGCCTATGTGGAAAACCGCAGACCTGCTTGCACCATCAATAGCGTTGGGTCAAGGAATAGGGCGATGGGGATGCCTCTTTGCTGGCTGTTGTTATGGCAAAAAAACCGATGTTACCTGGGGGATCACTTTTACTGACCATCGATCATTGGCTCCGCTTGATATTTCTTTGCATCCTACCCAGGTTTACCTTTCGTTAAACGCCTTATTTATCTTTATGTTTTTAATGTGGTTAAGTAAGAAAAAAGTATTTGATGGGCAGATACTTTGGACCTATGGTATTCTCTATTCCACTGGTAGGTTTGTGATTGAATATCTCCGGGGTGACGATAGGGGCTTTCCGGTCGAGCAAGTTCTTTCGACTTCACAGTTTGTCGGGATTTTTATTTTTGTTTTATCCGCGTTTATGATGTTAACGCTCTATAGAAAAAAGGTAAGAAGGCATACTTCCTAATGCAAATATACTGACAGAGGCTAACGGGGATTTGATTTTATGTCCAAAATGCAGGCATCACAAATATTACATAGGAATGTATCGATTAGAAGATCCGGCAGAGTTATACGTAATGTGTTAACTCAGTCGTTGATTTCTGAAATTAGGAAGGGCAGGCTTGAAAAAGGTGATGAAATATCTGCCGATGAGAAAAACTGGGTACGCCTTGATCAACATAGACAGTTAGCTCGTTACTTTTCCAATCCAAGTCCACCTTCCTCTAACGACCTTCCTTCTGGTGTAGAGAAGCGTTTATCTGAGCTCTCGCAAATGCTTAAGAAGTTAAGCTGATAGCATGATTTCTTGAATTTTTTCATGGATTTATTGTTGCGATCAAATTGTACTCCATGAATTCGATTGGCTTTATGGTTTGCGGATATACTGTTTTAACAAATTGTGCTGATGCGGGCGAATTTTGATGAATTTTTAGTGCTACCTCATCTTCAAATCTCAAAACATGCATAAATTTTGATGAATCTATTATTTCCTGCTGGGCAATATAGATTGTGGTCAATGGTTCATGATTTTTTACATGTGTCACTAATGAGCGAATGCTTTCTTTGACTTTTTCAATTTGACTGGGGTGAACTTGATATTGGGCTGTCATATAAATAGCCATTAAATTATCTCCATTAATTTTTTAAATGTTAGGTAACTTTTGCTTTATGGTTTGTTCTGTCAGGACATAAGCTATGGGGGTGAGTTTTGCGGTTAAGGTCTTTTTTGAAAATTTATGGAACAGTTATTTATTAAAATACAACATATCTAGATCAATGGACGGGCTTTTATAATTAAATACACGTCTAATTGACTTTCTATTTTAAAACCCCTAAACTCCATTCGTTGTTTTTTTAACGCGACCTAACTTATTGCTTTTATTAGCCCTAAT
>Ga0209228_1000923_pt1 | contig 14998 bp, 10 predicted proteins | sample METZYME_3_150m_FD_187547 | JGI IMG/M metagenome (GOLD analysis project Ga0209228, IMG submission 187547) | Marine microbial communities from oxygen minimum zone in mesopelagic equatorial Pacific - METZYME_3_150m (SPAdes) (version 2) | ecosystem: Environmental > Aquatic > Marine > Oceanic...
AACATCAACAACTGTTCTTATTACTGTCATCAGGCTTCAGGTATGGGTCTTAGCACCACAATAGGGAGCGGCACAGCTACAGTAGTTTTGGAAGACCTGAAAAATGCCGATATGATCTGGGTTATCGGTGCCAATCCGTCATCCAATCATCCGCGGTTGATGACGGAACTACTGCGTTGCCGGCGGAGAGGCGGAAAGGTTATTGTTATCAATCCATTGCGGGAACCGGGTTTGATGAAGTTCAATGTCCCCAGCGACTGGCGATCTATGTTAATGAATGATAATCAGATCGCCAGTGAATATGTACAACCACACATTGGAGGAGACATTGCTCTTTTAAAGGGAATCGCAAAAGTTGTTCTGGAATCGAAATATACAAATCAGAAATTCATTGAAAATTATACAAAAGGATTTGAAGCTTATTCCCAGGACATCCGCACCACATCTTGGTCAGATATCGAGCAGTCTTGTGGAGTAGAACGGTCTAGAATAACAGAACTGGCAGAACAATATGCACAGGCAAAGAATGTGGTCTTTTGCTGGTCCATGGGCATTACCCAGCATATACACGGTGTCGAAAATGTAGAATCCATTGTGAACCTGGCTTTGCTGATGGGGATGATTGGGCGGAAGAATGCAGGGCTCTTACCCCTGCGAGGGCATTCGAATGTACAGGGAATGGGTTCTATGGGTGTTACACCCGCCCTGAAAAAAGCAATGTTGGAAAACCTCGGACAAAAATTGGGTGTTCACTACCCTCAATCTCAGGGAATGGATACACTACAATGCCTGGAGTCAGCACAAGACGGGGAAATTGATTTTGCCTTTCTTATGGGGGGGAATCTGTACAGTGCCACACCAGATTCTGAGTTTGCTGATCAGGCTTTAGGAAATATTCCGTTTAAGGTTTTTCTTACAACCACTCTGAACGAAGGGCATTTTTCTGGACTGGGTAAAAACACATTGATACTGCCGGTGGCAGCCAGGGATGAAGAAAAGCAACCCACCACCCAGGAATCCATGTTCAATTTTGTACGTATGAGTGATGGTGGGCAGGTTCGGCTGGATAATGTTCGTTCTGAGGTGGAAATAATCGCTGCAATTGCGGAAGATGTCGTTGGAAATGAAAAAGTGAATTTTTCTGATTTGAAAAATCATCGGCATATCCGTGATGCCATCGGCGGGATTATTCCCGGGTTTGGAAAGATAAAAGCGCTGGATGAGACCAGGGAAGAATTCCAGATCGAAGGCCGAACATTTCACCATCCGGAATTTGCCACAGCCGATAAAAAAGCCCTGTTTACAACAGTCAATATTCCAAAATCCAATGGAGAAAAAGGGCAATTCCGGATGGCCAGTATCCGCAGCGAGGGGCAATTCAATACCATAATCTATGAGGAATATGATTCTTACAGGGAGGTGAATCACCGCTGGACCGTGTTGATGAACACCAATGATATGGCGGCATTGCGTCTCAAAGAAGGAGACAAGGTCACCATTGAAAATGATATTGGATCTATGGAAGGGGTAGCTGTAAAAGGTTTTGATATTCCACCTGGAAATGTGGCCACTTATTTTCCAGAAAGCAATGTATTGATTTCGGCACAATCGGACCGGCGCAGCAAGACACCCGGTTTTAAATCAACCATGGTTACGATTGTGCCTCAGATTAATTAGGTTTTTGAAATAATTTCAACCCATGTTTAAATCTAATTTGCTGCCGGCGATTCTCTGTTTTTTGGTGTTGGGTATCTCCTATGGAGAAAACTCAAATCCCTATTATGATCCCAGTAAAACTCACCACACGAGGGAGGGGTTTACAAACCCTTACCTGGATGATCAAAAAGAGAATAAGTCTTTTGGTGATCTGATAAATATGATCATGGAAGACCGTCCCGATGTAGATGATATCAAAAAGAAGAATGTTACTGTATTTACTATGGATGATCTGGCGAATGCACCGCAGCGGTTTGCAGTCTGGGCAGGGCATTCAACCATGCTGGTCGTCCTGGAAGGGAAATTGATCCTGACGGATCCGATATTATCCGAATATTGTTCTCCTGTTCAATTTGCGGGTCCAAAAAGATATACACCGCCGGCTATTGATAAAGACGTTTTAAACATGGTCGATCTTGTGCTGATCAGCCATAATCATTATGACCACCTTGATTACAATACAGTAATGTTAATTGGTAATCATGCCCAATGGATTGTGCCTTTAGGCTTGAAACAGTGGTTCAAGGAGCAGGGTATTTATGAAGTAAAAGAATATGACTGGTGGGATGATGACCTGGTAGAAGGAGTAAAAATCACTTGCCTGCCCTCTCAGCACTGGTCCAAACGAACGGTTTTTAAAGAATTTGATACACTATGGGCTTCATGGGCCGTGGAGCATAAGGGATTTAAATTCTGGTTTGCCGGCGATACAGGATATAATTCTAACCAGTTCAGGGAAATTGGCGAAAAGGCTGGACCCTTTGATTTTTCTGCAATTCCCATTGGCGGATATGATCCGCGGTGGTTCATGAGCAATTTTCATGTGGACCCGGGAGAAGCAGTAGCAATTCATTTAGATGTGAGATCAGAACTGAGTGTAGGTGTTCACTGGGGGACATTTGTATTAACAACGGAACCGGTAAATGAGCCTCCGCAAAAATTAAAACAGGTTATGGTTGAAAAAGGGATGAATCCATTGGAATTTATTGCTCCCGTTCATGGTGAAATCATAGTTCTCGATTGAGAATGGAGCTACCTGCACCAGTAGATTGGCATCTATGAGACCCCTGTGTCCTGGTCGATTATATGGGCCTTTCCACCTGAGCGTTCAATGGCCAGGACAACCTCTTCCGCATTTTCAGGGCTGTAGGCAAACATACAGCCGCCGCCGCCGGAACCATTGATTTTGCCGCCCAGAGCACCGGCATCCAGGGCCGCCTCCAGCATAGCCTCAACCTTTGGCGTACTTACCTGCAGCACATCCCGTAACACCCGATGGTGATCGGATAAAAACCTGCCGATCTTTTCATGGTCTGGTGTATGCTTTTCCAGTTCATTTAAAGCCTGATCCAGGAGATTCCGGTTATGGATTGTGCCCTCAAACAGAGTTTTCTCCACAACACTTAAGTCCGACAAAACAACTTCATCGCCGCAGGTGTGGAGATCAAATTCCGGATTTTTTTGCTGCAACTTTTTCAAGATATCCAGCCGGGCATCACGGCAGCGCCGCAGAATACCCATGGTATCCTTAGGCTCCTGGGAATCTCCCAGGACAAAGGTGCCCAGTCTGGTTGAAAGAGACTGCACTTTTATTTCCGGTTCTGACTCTAAATAGATCAAACTGCCCATGGCGGCTGTAATCTGGTCCATCATGCCGCCTGGCTCTGAAAATTCCAATACCTCTGCCTGGTAGGCCAGTTCACCAATTTTCTGCGGCATCCATTGCGGTGGTATATCCGCCATCCGGGAAAGAAAATGTATCCAGTTGACCATGACGGCAGAGGAACTGCCGGACCCGGCCTTAATGGGAATATCGCTGGTGAGTTCACATTCTAATCCCGAAGAGAAGGCAAGTCCTTCCCGCTGGCAAACAATGATTCCACTTTTGAAATAATCCCGTTGCCTGGAATAGGTCAGATCGTTCAGGGAAAAAGATTCAGATTCATCCAGATCTGGTTTATGGATGATGACCTGGCGGTCTTGCCGTAGGACACCGGTGATCCGGGCGCGGAGTGAAATAGCCATGGAAATAACGGGTAGACCCAGGTAATCCTGGTGATCCCCAAAAAGGCAAATTCTTCCCGGCGCACTTACTTCCACAACCGGCTCAATCCATATACTGACAATCCGGAAAGGCCCAGTATTGCAACACCAAATGTATTGCCATAAAGCAGTTGTCCAACACCAATTAAAATGCCATAAACGGCGATACAGCCCAGAGTCATACATAATACTCCTCTAGGTACAGGCCAGGGTGCCGAAGAAGGTAACTCGGTATACTTAGACCATCCAGGTCCCCCGGGCTTTACTTTTTTTACAAAATTTCGCAGTGTTTTTTCCTCATCCGGTGGAGTGAAATAAGTTGCTGTGATCCAGACAATCGTTGTCAGGCCTGCGCCAACAACGATCTTTTGCCAGCCTTCCAGGGTAGAATCACCAAAGTTGAAATACCCTGCTATAATGAGAGAACTGACCATGGCTACAATTTCCGTATAGGCATTGATCCGCCACCAGAACCAGCGCAGAATGTATATGAGCCCTGTGCCGGCACCAATCATTAATAGTAATGTAAAGATCTGTCCCGCACTGGAAAGCAGCAGTCCAAGACCACCACCCAAAATAATTGAGACCACACTGAATAATCGTCCGGCCATGACCAATTCTTTCTCCGATGCCTTTGGTTTGATAAAACGATGATAAAAATCGTTCACCAGGTAACTTGCTCCCAGGTTTACCTGAGTAGACATGGTACTCATGAACGCTGCGATGAGTGATGCGGCCACCAGACCCAATAATCCGGAAGGGAGCAGGGTCAGCATGGCAGGGTAGGCCACATCATGGCCCAGTTTATCCGCCGGCAGGTTGGGAAAGGCCTGCTGGAGATCGGTAAGTTCCGGGAAAATAACCAGGGAAGAGAGAGCAATCAGAATCCAGGGCCAGGGCCGCAGTGCATAGTGGGCCACATTAAATAAAAAGGTGGCACCCACTGCGTTCTGTTCATCTTTCGCAGAAAACATACGCTGAGCAATATAACCGCCGCCACCGGGCTCGGATCCGGGATAATAACTGGCCCACCACTGTACAGCCAATGGCACCAGCAAAACCGGCACCCACACATTGGGATTCGATAAATCGGGGAACAGTGCAATTTTATCAGTGACGTTTGCATGAGATATAAGATTGGACAGACCACCGATTTCAGGCAGCCCAAGAATATAAAACATGCCCCAGATGGAACCGATCATAGCCAGAGTAAACTGGACAAAATCAGTAATGATGACGGCTTTAAGTCCACCCAACGCGGAATAGGCCAGGGTTATAGAACATGCTATCGTGAGTGTCATCCAGCCCGGCCACCCCAGAACAATCTCCCCGAATTTTACAGCGGCTAAACTCACTGCGCCCATAACCAGAACATTAAAAACCAGACCCAGATATAGCGCACGGAACCCGCGTAAGAAGGCCGCAGCCTTGCCGCTGTAACGGAGTTCATAGAATTCAATATCTGTAAGCACTCCCGAACGGTGCCAGAGATTGGCATAGACAAAAACGGTAAGCATACCTGTGAGTAGAAAAGCCCACCAGGCCCAGTTCCCTGATACTCCATTTTGCCGAACCAGGTCCGTTACCAGGTTGGGTGTGTCTGTAGAAAAAGTGGTGGCAACCATACTCACGCCTAATAGCCACCAGGGCATATTCCGTCCCGCAAGGAAAAAAGATTTTGTATCCTGTCCTGCCTGTTTTGACACCCATATTCCAACGATTAAAGAAACAGCAAAATAAACACCTACGATGGTCCAGTCCAGGGTAGAAAGTGTCATGCTTTGTTGTCGCCTTTCAGATCCAGGCTGCCTTCGATGGAAGAGGCCAGTGAACGGGCCTGGCCCAGGAACTGTTCAACGGTTAATTCCTTTAAAAATACCAGGCCGTGGGTTGCCCGGATCCGGGGGTGGTCGTGCTGGTACCAGAAATCCCGGCCTAGGATCAGCTGCATTAATTGGTGCTGTTCGACCCAGATCTTCTGGGTCAGATCACAGAAAGGTCCATCCAATTCATAGCTGGGAAACGAAGCATTCTTCTGGCTTAAATAACAGGTCATAAAAGTGTCTCGCAGGGTGGCCATGGAATTCAAGGAAACGGGAATCATAATATTGGTTTCTGCAGGATCAAAACGATACCATACATTACGGTAGCCCCAGATTCTCAGGTGGCTAAGATCCTTTTCCTCCTGCCAGAACCGCAGTGCTTCCGCGATAGCTTGCAGGACCTTGTAATGGGTATCAGGTCCGCTTCCTTCTGGGTCCAGAGCCAGAGTAATCACAGTGGGTTTCAACTCACGAAGCAGTTCCAGGACGGGTTTCACGTCCCGTTTTTGCTGCGGTACTTCGGAAAAAATATCCCCTTTGTAAAAACCCAGGCGCAGATGGCCTACATCCCGGACCTGGACTCCATAATGGGACCACACCAGTTCTTCCTCAAACTCCCGGAGCATACCCTTGATCCGCTGCACAGCAGCGCTGTTTTTTTCCCCATCATAGCAGTTGTCCAGGTAAGTCATAATATCCTGGATCTTTTTTGCCAGTTCCGTTTTGGATTTGAGGCTATAAATTTCCACAAGGATCCGTACCAGACGATGACTCAGGCCCCGGGCCTGACCTTTTTTATTGTTTGCGGCGACGCGATCCAGATAATGATATACATCCTTGTCCCATTTGAATTTGTATCCACTTTCAAAAAAATCAGAATATTCTACCATCTGGATCTTGCCGGTACTGAGAAAATCTTCTGTAGAAATTAATATTTCTTTCAGGTAGTCATTGGTGACAGCAGTGAACCCGGAGGTCATACTGGCAAAGTAATGCCTAGTCTCAGGAGAACGGATCAGATGGATCACGTGGGGCAGATAGCCCAGCATGATATCATCGTGGTGTGGCCCTGTATGCAGGAAAGTTTCCCCGTTAGGAATCTTCAGGCCTTTATCAAGTTTGGTTTTAAATGCCTCAATTATATTGGGAACTGTATCAGTATTCAGCTCTGGAATCTTGGAAAAAACGGGATCGTTTTTTAGGTCATCCAGGGTCAAGTGATGACCGTACTTATGCAGGTCCTGGCAAATCTGGACCAAAGCTCTTTCTATTTTTTCCTGATCCCAGGATCCCTGATGATGTTTTTGGTTAATGACATCCTGCAGGCATGCTGCTGCCCCCGTAGTGAGATAGAATCGACTTCCCTTAAGCTGTTGCAGGACTGTTGCCGGGTAATGGATATCAGGCTGGTGTTCCAGAGAGGCCTGTACGATTTTTGCCTTGGCATCACCGGCAGCTATGATAAGTGCTGTAGCCTCAGAATTGTAGGTAATAGTAGAAAGGCCAATGGTTATGACAAGACGATTCCTGGATATTTCTATACCACCCAAGTCCGTAGCTGCTGTTGCCTGGGTTTCAAAATTTGTTGCCGTAAGCCTGGTAGTTGAATTATGATCTGAGCCGCGGACATTAAAGGCAATGTGGCCATCGGGGCCTATTCCCCCCAGGAAAAAACCGATACCGCCCATCTGCCTTATTTGAGACTCATAGTCTGTACACCACTGATCCACCAGGAGAATGGTTTCCTGTTGGATTTCTTCCAATGGACTTTTGGGATCGCGCTTACGCAGGGATAGGTCTATCTGATGCCCAGGGAAAATTTCATTCAGTTCCTTACCTTGGGCCCTGGGTAAAGCCTTACAGTTCATGAACAGGCCGAGGTCGGCACTTAATCCAAATCCATCAATGTAATAATTCTGTACATAATGGTAAAAACTGTTATGCTGATCAGGATCAATGGGATAAAATTCATCGATCTGGACAAACCTCAATTGATCCAGTTCCGGTTTATTTTTCATTTCCAACCCATTCTCTTTGCGCAGAACCTCCGTTGCCGGTTTATTCCAATTGGCCAGGATGTGATGAGTCCACTTAATAAAATATTCCGGTGTTTTTCCTGTCGGCAGGCTGACAAGGCCCTGGGGGTTTTCCGCAGACCATTCCAGGAATCGCAGGGCTGTTAATAGACCCAGGTTTGGATAGGTGTCTACAATGATGTAGGGAACAGCAGTGGTAGTGGTTTGAATGTCAGACTTGCTGATAAACCTGGATTCAATTAATGAGAAATGATGGTTTGACATATTGAAATAAGGATAGAAGATAAAAAATAGATTTGTATCCTTTCACAAAATTATGAAAAGTTGTTCTAAATAAAAGTTGCGATATATGGGCGCTGCTAATATATATGGCAATATTCTGGGGAATTTCGGTTGAATAGTTTTTAGGCAGTGCCGGGGGATAAAAGGAGGGCAGATTATTTTTTCCCTTATTAGATTTATGAAAACAATAAGTAGAGAATGATAGAGATTTGCACATACCAGGTGATCAATTATAATTGACCCCCAAAGCAATACTATTCGCGATCTTTCTGCCGTGTTTTCTCTGGGGGGAGGACGATGGCCTGTTCTTTGTCCCTGACAGCGGTATACGGGTAGACAGCGCCGGGATCAGTAAGGTTGTTCTGGATACAGCCGGACTTTATTATATTTATTATACCCAGGGTCCGAACCAGGGCCTGGCTGTCTCAGGAGACGGGCTGAATTTTAGCCAGGTGAATTTTCAGGACTACCCGGATTATCGTTTCCAGGTGATGCCGGACGGCAGCTACCGGCGTTATTTTGTAGAGATGGAAAACGATACTGCGAAACTTAGGAGCCGCAGTTCTGATGATGGGATCGAATTTACTCTGGACCCGGGTCATCGCTTTATGTTTCCAAGCAATGATACCGTTACCACTCCCAATGTCTATACCACCTATTTTAATAATGCCCTGGGCGAAGTTCACATGGTATACCTTGCCGGGGAGATCGATAATGCCCGCAGTATCCACACGGAGCCGGGTGACGACGGCTGGTCTTTTGGATCTTACACTACGGACATATTTGGTGATTCCATTTTGGGCGGCGGAAACCATAGTTACTGGGATCCCTACGCCATTGTTTTAAGTGATGATCGAATCCGCATTTTCACTATGAACCAGCACGGCCACCCGGTACCGCCAGTGGAACCGAAAGGGACCATCTACAGTTTTACCAGTGCAGATTATGGGTTGACATTTACCCAGGACCCTGAATACAGACTACGGTTCGACGATTATGGAGAGTTTGAGGTGTTGTCGCTGAATGATCCTAAGGTTATCCTGTTGCCGGACGGACGGTATCGAATGTATCTGGCAACCATGATTCGTACTGGACCTGAAGAAAATGATATCAAATGGGCTATTACCAGCGCTACTACCTCAGCCACCATTGATGTTATGATCCATTCCAGTGAGAGACCAGCTGGATTCAGGCTGGAACAAAATTATCCGAACCCATTCAATCTCCAGACCAGGATTGGTTACAGCCTGCCCGAAAAAAGCCGAGTGCTGCTTACCATTCATGATATTATGGGCAGGGATGTGGTAACACTGGTGGATGAATTACAGGAACCCGGTATCAAAACCGTTTCCTGGACCGGTGTCAGGAAGGATGGCCGCGGGGTCAGTGCAGGCTTGTATTTTTGTAAAATTCAGGCCGGTAATTTCAAAAAGATGCGAAAACTGCTCCTGCTCAAATAATTTCAGCTGCACATGCCGCCAATGATGTTTTCATTTACCAAGGTGTGTAATGAATTTTGTAAATATCTAAAAGTAGTATGGGGTTTAAAAATGGGGAATGGTTCACTATTCCCATAATTTTATCGGCCAAGGAATTCTCTATTTTTTATATAAATTTCTGTAAAGAATAAACAACCTTTTGTCATATATAAATGATTATTAACATACGAAACCTGCTGGCATGTATATGTATACTAGCGATTGCCTATTCCCAGGATCATTGGGAGACAGCTGTTTATGCCAATGATAACTGGACTTACCTGGTTCCGGAATCGGAACTGCCGTCGCATTGGAATACGCTGGACTTTGATGAATCGGCCTGGGAAACTGGACCCGGCGGGTTCGGATACGGTGACGGGGATGACGGAACAGAAATTGAACCGGCCCTCTCTGTCTATTTTCGCAGAATATTTACGGTGGTTGATGCTGCGAAAATGGTCCAGGCGGTTTTACATGCTGATTATGACGATGGCTTTATAGCCTATCTGAATGGGACGGAGATCGGGCGCTCTATAAATCTAGGAGAACCGGGAACATTTATACCCTATAATGAAACCACGAGCATGGATCATGAAGCCTTACTTTACTCAGGAGGTTACCCGGAAAGTTATACCCTGGATTCTATGGAGCTGGCCTCGATCATAACTGCAGGTGAGAATGTGCTGGCTGTTCAAGTTCATAATGTCGGTCTTTCCTCCTCTGATATGTCCAGCAATTTTTTCCTGTCCTTTGGTATCGCTGATGAATCAACCTATTACGGCTCCCCGCCGGACTGGTTTCAGCAGCCGTTCGTATTTACCGAATCAAACCTTCCTATTGTGATCCTGGATACAGAGGGCCAGGAGATTGTGGACGCTCCCCGTATCACTGTCCACATGGGCATTATCGATAATGGATCCGGCATTAACCATATCACTGATCCCCTCAATGGCTATGACGGTCAAATCAGTATTGAGATTCGGGGTTCGTCATCACAAATGTTTCCCAAAAAACAATATGCCCTGGAAACGCAGGACATCGATGGAGAGAATCTGAACGTATCCATATTGGGGATGCCGGAAGAAAACGATTGGATTCTTCATGCCCCATATAGCGATAAATCCCTGATACGCAATTTTCTGGCTTATGAACTGGCCCGGGATATGGGCCGGTATGCCAGCAGAACCCGTTTCTGTGAACTGGTGATCAATGGGGATTATAAGGGGCTGTACATTTTCATGGAGAAGATCAAGCGGGATAATAACCGGGTGGATATTTCCAAATTAGAACCAGATGAGACTACAGGTGATGACCTGACCGGGGGCTATATTTTGAAAGTTGATAAGTGGGATGGTGATAACAACGACGGCTGGTGGTCCGATCCCCCTTTACCTGAGTATGAGGGTGTCTGGTATCAATACCACTATCCAAAACCGGAAGATATTGTAGAAGAACAAAGAAATTATATTATCAATTATATCACTGATTTCGAAGCACTGATAGCAAGTTCCTCCTATAACGATCCGGCTGCCGGTTATTATGACCAGGTGGACCTGGGGTCCTTTATTGATGTATCCCTCATGAGTGAAATATCCAAGAATGTAGACGCCTACCGCCTCAGTGCTTTCATGTATAAGGATAAGGACAGTGACGATGACCGGCTGACCATGGGCCCCATCTGGGATTATAATCTGGCCTTTGGCAACGCTGATTATTATGGCGGATGGGATCCCACGGGCTGGCAGATGGATATTGAATTGGGAGAGGATTATTTCAAAATCCCATTCTGGTGGTACCGTATCTGGAACGATGAAACGTTCAGGATTGCTTTTAATCAGCGCTGGCAGGACCTTAGGCAATCTGTATTTTCTGAAGATTACATCATGAATATGATCGATTCAGCCACCACCCTTATAGATGAGGCCCAGGTTCGTAATTTTCAGCGCTGGCCGGTGCTGGACGAATATGTCTGGCCCAACGCCTATGTGGGTGGATCCTATGAAAATGAGATCGACTATTTAAAAGGCTGGATCACGGACCACCTGGACTGGGTAGATCAGCAGGTGCTGATGGCGGTTGGGTCAGCACAGGTGCCTGGGGCATATAAATTAGACAATGCCTATCCCAATCCCTTCAACCCGGCGACTACAATCGGTTTCTCTATTCCCCGGTCCGATTTTGTAAAAGTAAAGATCTATGATACCGCCGGCAGGGAAATCACTACTCTTGTGAATGGTGAAATGGTTCCCGGGCAGCACAGGTTTAAATGGGATGGAGAGAATCAGACCAGCGGTATCTACTTTATCCAGATGGTTTGCAGCAGATTTGAGCAAACTAAAACAGTGATACTGCTGAAATAACAACGAAGAATAAAAACAGATAATTTCGCATCCGGAAGCGGTATCCGTGCCCCAGAAGCCGGATCAAATTACCTGGAAAAAGTGCCCATGGTTTCCGCTGTTCCGAGAACATGACCCTCCATGGCTTTTTCCACCTGGAACCAGGTGGCGTCAGGCGGCAGAGACAGGGTTTCCAGATCCAGGGCATAGAGCCGGAAATAATAGCGGTGATTCCCGTGACCCGGCGGCGGACAGGGGCCGTAATAACCCACCCGGTCAAAGGAATCCACCCCCCAGCAGGCACCCTGGAGCGTGTTGTTTTCCAGTTGTGCTGATTTTGGCACACCCTCATCCAGGCTTCGGGCGTCTGCCGCGAGGTCATAGAGAACCCAGTGCACCCAGGTGCCGGGTGGTGCGTCGGGATCCAGACAGGAAAGGGCAAAACTGCCGGTACTATCCGGTACTCCAGACCATTCCAGCCTAGGTGAAATATCTTCCCCTTCGCAGGTGAAGCGGTTGGGGATGCGTCGGTCCTGCTGAAATGCGGGGCTGGTGATTGTGAAGTTCATGGTATTGACTCCTTGAATAGAGGGTTGTGGTTGAACTGCAGCGGTGAACAGGATACAAATCATCATCGATTTTATATAGAACAGGTTCCAGTACGGAAATTGATTCATCTCTGCGGTGAAATTTAATGGTTGTTAATGATTTCCGGTTAGTAAAACCAGAATGCTAGGTCTGAATGCATGGATTGACGCTTTTGCAGTACAGAGGCTGTTGACGGAGTTCCGGCTGCCCCTGCCAAGGATACTTTGACAAAAGAGTCGCCGCATGTAACTTCATGACGGTTTCTTTCTTTTTAGTATCTAACATGAACGACAGATTCAATACACCGTGGCGCCGCATGTCTACCGCCATTTATACAGCCCCTTCAGATGGGAAAGTGTTTGGTACCATGGAAGTGGATATTACTGCAGCGGAACGATATATCCAGGAGCAGAGGACAAAAGGATCTCATATTACCATTACCCATGTGGTGGTGGCTGCTATTGCCAGGGCGATTGCCCTAGATGCCCCGGAAATAAATGGTTTTGTGCGGCGCGGAAATGTAATTCCCAGAGACTATGTGGATGTTTCCGTTGCTGTAAATATCAAAACAGGGCTGGAGATGGCCTACATGGTGGTTCGGAACGCGGACAGGAAGACAGTGCATGAAATCGGGGAAGAAATACGAACCAAAAGTGCAGCCCAGCGCCAGAGAGAAAGAGGCAAGACCATGAGCAGTAAAAACCTGCTGGCCAGTATCCCCTGGCCATTCCGCCGCTTGCTGTTTCGCTTGATCAGGTGGATTGTCAACGAACTGGGCATAGAGTTGAAATCATTTGGCCTCGCCGACCGTACCTTTGGTTCTATCCTGGTGACCAATATTGGCAGCCACGGTTTGACCACGGCATATCCGGCCCTGTTCCCGGCAGCGAAGCTACCGGCAGTAGTGGCCATGGGCAAGATCGAGGAAAAACCGGTTGTGCGGGACGGGGAGATAGTGATCCGTTCCATTCTGCCCCTGTCCGGTACTTTTGACCACCGAATCGTGGACGGCAACCAGGTATCGAAAGTTGCCCGGGGCATCATTGCACGTCTCGCCCTTCCAGATGAATTGGAAACGGCGCCGTCAGATTTGATCTAATAAGATGATTCTGTTGTAATAATTCTACCTTTACCACAACATCAAGCCCCCCGCTCGGCGGGGTTTTTTGTTTTAGGTCTGATGGTTAGATTTATACCCGCTATGAACCACATTGCACCGTTATTAATGTTTATTGGGTTTGTCTGTGCCCAGGATATAACTATTGCTGTATTGGATTTTGATGGTAAAGGCGTATCACAATCTGAAGCCAGCACACTTACAGATCGCTTTCGTGATGAATTGTTTAAAGTCGAAAGTTACAGTGTGTTAGAACGTGCATTAATGGAGAATATTTTAACAGAACAGGGATTCCAGCAGTCCGGGTGCGGATCGAACGAGTGTGTCGTGGATGCTGGTAATATGTTGGGTGTGCAGCAAATTGCGGGTGGCAGTGTAGGGAAGGTTGGAAATGTTTTTTCAGTATCTGTGCGGATTATTGATGTGGAATCAGGTCGGGTACTGAATATTGCAAATTATGATCATGTGGGCGAACTGGGGTATTTGTTAACAAATGGGATGAAAGTGCTTGCTAATGATATATCAGGGTTGGAACCCCCTTTGGAAGAAAAGGAAAAAGAAACCTTGACCATAGAATCCGAAGAAGTACTTATTGAAATTATGCAGGACCAGGAGCCCGAGGTTGCCATTGAATCTATTAAAGGTGATTGTTACAATGATGGGTATGACTCTGGAAAATTTGTAAATAGATATGGTGCTTTATTTTTGGGATTTGTTGGCGGTTATAAGGGAGGTCCCCTCGGTTGGTATATTGTAAAGAGCATTGTGAATGCCAGCAACCCGCAGCCACCAGACTTGGAGATTAATGCCCTTGATGGTGATTGTAAAAATGAGTACAAAAAAGGATTTAATATAGGGGCAAAAAAATATTTAAAAATGTCGGTATTCAATGGCAGTTTGATCGGTTATTTATTATTTTTAAAAAGCATGAGTTGATCTGTCTTCAATCGAATCAAATTGAATGGTGATACTTTCCATGTCCGCCTGGCTGTCTGGAACTCATATCAGCGGGTATATGAGCGCGGAGAGTATTAGCCAAGGGAAACCCCCTCATGGGTACGACGACTTTTCCTTACTAAGCTGACGATACAACCTTTTTTCAAATTAATGTCATCACGCCAAAGTAAAGCTACATCACCCGCGCGAAGTCCATATTCCAACGGGAGCCCACAGGAGAGAGACGCTCTTTAATCCATAAAGTAGGAGCGAGGGACCAACGGAATAAAATGAGTATCAAATCGGCTCATTTTCGTCGTGATATGAAATATGTTTAGGTATAAGAAGGAGTTAGATGGGCCTCATAACCCGATTGGAACTTTATTGATTCTAAGCGGGGTTTTTCTTTGTGGGATAATATGTAGATTTTGATATGATTAACCGCATCACATTACTACTATTTATGGACTTGGCTTTTTGAGGTTGTGAGAAAAAAGAACTTTCTCTTTATGAAAAAATTTCTGAAATCAATTTGGTCGTCGAAACGGATGATGTGGACAAATGAGTGAAATAACAAGAAGAGATTTTATTAATGGAACACTGATGGCAGCCGGAGCTTATATGCTTCCTTTTGGGTGCA
>Ga0209228_1000925_pt1 | contig 14982 bp, 12 predicted proteins | sample METZYME_3_150m_FD_187547 | JGI IMG/M metagenome (GOLD analysis project Ga0209228, IMG submission 187547) | Marine microbial communities from oxygen minimum zone in mesopelagic equatorial Pacific - METZYME_3_150m (SPAdes) (version 2) | ecosystem: Environmental > Aquatic > Marine > Oceanic...
GTTTCACCATTCAAACCCGCTATGAAATTAAGACCTGGAAGAAGCTTAGGTAGACCCCTTTCTCCCCTCTCGCGACCATATTCATTGATGTGACGAATTGCAATTCGTAATTGCTCGGCATTGCAGTTGAGCCAATTCTCCTTATGTACGACTGGATCTGCCGATTCTAGGCCAAAAGATAACACTGCTCCATCAGATAAGGTTTCTATCATCGTTTTTGTAATCTCAGTAGCCGGCTCAAGGTTCTCTGCCACTATCGAAGGATTACCATTGTCAACATGCAATATTCCAATCCTTTCATCTTCACGTAAGCCATGTAATATTCTTGCAATTGGTTCAGGATTGGGTATTGGGTACTCTAGTTCCTTAACGCCATCTGCTTTGTAGGTGTAAATATCAGTAGCACCACCGATCCGAACATGATTTACTTCGTTATCCAAAGCCGCACTAACTTCGCTAATTATGTCAGATTCATCACGCCAAATTGGCACCCCTTTCTTTGGTTCGATACAAAATTTACACCCTCGTTTATATCTAACACAGCCTTGGTAAATTTCAACCTCAAAAGTAAGAGGACCAGGGGTGCCATCTGCCGTTTTCAAGTCGGGGTGCTGAGTGACACATTTTCCTTGAGCGCCGGCAATCGCCCACACATTCCACTGCTCTGAATTTCTTCTCTTATGGGACCACTCGGATGTGTTTAGGAAATGGTTGAGTGTAGCATCAGTATCCTGAACTGTGCAGAAAAGATTAGTGCGTAATGGCATCCAACCATCTTGTCTCCAGTGGCGTATCGCCCAACCGCCAGCTAATACTGGTTGTTCATGAGGAAAAGTAGCTAAAAATTCATCTAATTCCTTGCGAGAAATTGGTGTGCCTCGAATATATTTTCCAGGAACTACGGCACCGGCTAGAATCACAGCACCATCCAATTCAGAAAGTTCTCGTTTCAGAGAAGCACGTTCACTAGGATTTTGGAGGCGTTTCTTGTGATTAAGTCTCCATTGATCAATTGTCATGTATGTGTATGGAATGTTTCGAGATTCTAGTACTCCACAGATGTAGCGGATATGAAATCCAAGATAATTGGGGACGCCAAATGCTGCTGGTTCATCCTCGTATCCATCGAGAACGAGCCAGCCTTCCATATCAGTCCCAGTCTTCGGGCAGCATCGTCGGACTTCACCGCTTCGCTTATTCTCAGCGGCTTCGACCTCGGCTTCTACCTCGGTTTCCACCGCGACGGCCACCACCATCATTTGATTCTTGAACACTTATTTTGCGGCCGTGAATCTCAGTTCCATCAAGGGCTTTTATTGCTTTCTCACCGACCTTGCGACTAGAGAACTTGATGAAAGCAAATCCACGAGATTTACCGGTTTCCTTGTCTTTTGCGATACTACATTCACTGACATCACCATGTGCACTGAATAATTCTTTGAGTTCTTCCTCAGTTACCGCGTATGCGAGACGTGCAACGAATAGTTTGATTCCGGAGGTTTCAGCAGCTGCTGCTCGGGCCGTCTTGAGAATCTCTCTCTCGGCAGCCAATTCTTCTTTCGAAGCTTGTCCATCCTTGACTTTGTCCATGCATTCTCGGCAACGAATTGGTTTTCCAGGAGTCGGCTCAAATGGAACGGTTGTGTCAATACCACAAAGAGTACACTTGCAAGCATGCTTTACTCTAGGAGAGCCACCTCGGCCACCTCCTCCTTTTCCAGTCATGGAGGCTCTCATCTTGGCGGCTGCATTAGAAATCTCGTGAGTCATTCCGCGTCGATGGTCGGCTACAGGAGAAAGATATGGGCGAGCGCCCTCATGACCGAGATTCTTTTCGGCCTCAGCAGACCATCTCTCACCAGTTCTGTTGAGTGTTTGTACGTCTTCTCCCAATGTGTGACCATGCCCGAATCCATTCGATAGAGCTCGATAGCCCTTGTAATCACAACGAGAACAATCTACATTGAAATCGTCTTTTGCTGAAGAAATGTTGAGATCAATTCCACAAGCAGGGCAGATTGCAGCGATCACACCAAGTTCAGCAGAACCTCGCGTACTTGCCTTCATGTTAGGCTCAATTTGAGTAATACGGGCTCGAATAATATCACGAGTCCTCATAGCATCACCAGGCGAAGGTAGGAATCTATCGACTATCTCGGTAACAAAAATGTCAGCGTGGAGGTTCTCTGCTGCAAGATCTCTGTGTCCACCTTCCTTCTCAATGTGAAGAAGACGAACCATTGCAACTTTGGGCATCAATTTGGTTACCTGAGCAATAACATCATCACCAATTGCAGGGATATTTGTTTCAAGAACGAAAGAGTCAACGGACAATGTTCCGTCACTATCAATTAGTTTACCCGATACTAGGGCAACTACTCCTGATTCGGTCTCATGTAAACCTGAGCCGAGCCCCATACCCGCTGGGACATTCACTGGATTACCCGGTGTAACGAGGTCACCTGCACTAGCAGTCATCGGCCCGGCGACCGGACAACCCCCTATGAACGGTACGGCCGTGCGTAGCACGGCTATTTTGGAGGTGTTAGTCTCCAAAATGCGACACGGGTACGCCCTTGCTTACGCGAATGATGGGCGTAAGCAGCAGGTAAAGCAAAGTCAGTCTCCCAATATCTCTCAACACCCCATCCAGCGTCAGAAAAAATAGGTTCAATATGAGTTGCCTCGGCACTATGAATTAGATGACAAATAGCACCACTGCGAAGCATTAATTCAAGAAATGGGCGGTCTGCCTTTTCTTTCTGAACACCCCAAGGAGGATTAGAAATCACAAGTCCCGCACCTGCAATATCAACAGAGGAATCTACATTTTTGCAGATGACCTCGACGGTGTTTTCTACACCAACTGCATCTATGGCCTCAAATGCAACTGAACAGGCCTTTTCATCTACTTCGATAAGAACTACTTGTGCCGCACCCATTAGTGCGGCACCAATCCCCAAAATACCATTACCTGCGCCTAAATCAACTACTACTGAGTTTTCATTTAGATCTCCAAATGCAGCAATTTGGGCCAACCAAGAGGCAGCAACATCACCACTAGTTGAATACTGTTCCAACTCGACATTCCCACAAGGATGACTTGGAAGTGAGGAAAGAAGCATGGCCAGTCTACGCTGTCGCACGCCTCGCGTAGGACGTCTGACTATTGGCTTCACTGTTCGGTAACACGAGAAAGAATAGTATTGTCATCATGCATCAAGCCGTCGGCGAGCAACTGTTCGGCCAGAAGTACACCATATCCAGCAGCACCTCGAATAGTATTGTCTGCAAAGACACTGAATCGTAGAATATTACCCTCAATCTCAACATTGGAAATTGCAACCCCCATAGCTGCTCGCAAATCTATACCAGGATGCTTGATTCCTTCTGCACCAACCCAACGGTGACTCTCCACTATGGGTGCGTCTACAAAGTGGATTATCTGTTCAGGTGCAGAGGGGAGTGATAGATGTTGACTACGGGTAGTAAATTCGCGCCATGCATTGATTACTTGATGAGCACTAACTAACTCTTCGAATCTCACTTCAAGATAAGCCAAGTGGCCATGATTCCGCATTACCCTTTCACACGATGCCGAGATATTGAGATCCATGCCAAATATCTTTGATAATTCGTCAACTATTGATTCAGACTCGCCCGGTATCAATGGTGAAATTATCTCTCCTGATTTACCTGCTGCAAGCATCTTCCTACCACCTCCCGATAATGCCTGTTCCGTTTCAATTCGGATTGAAGAAATAGGATTTAGATGTACCAGAGGGGTTAGAGATAGAGCAAGTGGAATCACTGTGCAATTGGAACATGAAATCAATCTTCCTTGGCCATACATTGCTTGCTGATTAAGAAGTGAAAGATGGTTTATGTTTACTTCTGGTACAATCAAAGGTACATCAACCTCGAGACGATTAATCTGAGCATGAGATATGACGATGAATCCTGCATTTGCCAGTGGCCTCTCAACCATCTCAGCGGGGCTGTTGGGTAAAGCCGAGAAGATGATTCGAACTCCTAAATCTCTCAACTCAGATATCAGAACCTTTGTATCTTCTAAACTACTAATTGTCATACCGGTTTCATCTGGCCTTTCCTCCTCAAGACTCCAGAGACAATCATCGTATGGTGTACCCGAAGTTGTGGGTGAACCGATTACTGCAACAGGCTCGAGCCAAGGGTGGTGCTGTAGGCGCTGAAAGAAGCGCTGGGCAACTAAACCCCTTGCACCTAAGATAGCACACCGCACTCTACCATATGCGTCCATGTCGAGGGGGATTGACCATCTACACCTAAAGAAAACGGTTTGAAATTGTCAATTTATTTTTGTACCAGCATCAACTTCAAATACTCTCGATATAATTAAACAGTATATGACCAATGAAGTAATATGCCCACACTGTAAAAAGACATTCGAAATGGAGGCCGCAGGTTATGCAGATATTATGAATCAAATTAAGGGTGCTGAATTTGAATCGGAACTCCATGACAGATTAAAGCAAGCTGAAGAAAAGCACAAGATTGAGGTTGAGTTAGCCAAGAAGGATGTACTCACAGAAAAGGAAAAGCAGATCTCTGAATTGGAACACAAGATTAGCAATCACAAAAGAGAAATCGAGATTGCCACGAAGGCAGTGCTCGGAGAAAAGGAAAAGCAGATCTCTGAATTGGAACACAAGATTAGCAATCACGAAAGAGAAATCGAGTTCGCCAAGAAGGAAGTAAAAGAAGAACTGTCGGAGGAGACCGCAAATAAGGATCACCAGATTCAGAGATTAAAAAATGAAATTGATGCTTCGGAAACCAATACAGAGTTAGCAATTACCAAAGCAACATCCTCCCTTGAAAAGGAAATCCTGAATCTTGAGAATCAAATTGGATCAGCAGACACAGAAAAAGACCTTATGGAAAAATCATTGAATGAATCATTCAATACTCGATTAGAAGCAAAAGACGAAATAATCCGTATTAAGGATGAAGAAATTGACCGAGTAAAGGATATGAAAGTAAAAATGTCAGTCAAAGAAATAGGAGAAAACCTAGAGAAGTGGTGTGAAGATCAATTCAATATTCTAAGACCTAGCGCATTTCCCAATGCTGAATTTGAAAAAGATAACATTAGTCTGAAGGATGAAGATGAGGCACACGGTACAAAGGGCGATTACATCTTCCGTGAATCAGATTCAAGTGGAGTGGAATTTGTATCTATAATGTTCGAAATGAAGGATAAGATGGAAGATACAAAGGGAAAGACGAATGAATCGCACCTCAAGAAATTAGACCAAGACCGTAAAAAGAAAAAATGTGAATATGCAATACTTGTATCTATGTTAGAGATGGATAGCGAATTGTATAACAGAGGAATTGTCGATATGTCACACAAATACGAAAAGATGTATATTGTAAGACCACAGCATTTCATGCCATTACTCACTTTGATTAGAAATGAGGCGAAGAAGTCTCTAGGAATTAGGAATGAGATGGCAATCATTAAATCACAAAATTATGACATTGAAAATTTCGAAAATAAAATGCTCGATTTCCAAGAAGGATTTGGGAAGAATGTCATGTCTGCAAGAACAAATTTTGAAACCGCTATCAAAGATATTGATGCCACAATCAAGAAGTTAGAGAAGATAAAGAGTAGTCTAACAACAAGTAGTAGGCAACTGAGATTAGCGAATGACAAAACCCAGGATCTTTCAATCAAGAAATTGACTAGAGGAAATCCTACTATGAAGGCCAAGTTTGCTCAATTGGGTGAATCAGTTAGTGAAGATTAAGCTTGAGCAATTTTCTCTTCAATCTCAATTTCTGCATCCCTGACTCGCGCCTCGATCCATTCTACGCGCTTCGCAATCACAGCATCTCTGATTCGGCGTTGATTCTTGTTTAACTTCGACTTTCCAGACTTGACCTCGATGAACTTAATTTCAATTTCACCATCTCCATCAAGACCCTTGAAACCAACAAAATCAATCGGGCTTCCAATGAAATTCAATTCCTTGACACTATTCACAGATTGGATTGACCAGGGTGCTATAATTTCACTAATGTCTCCTTTGATTGTAGATCTTTGACGAGCAGCCGTGTCTTTCCTTGCATCCTTAATTGCGTCTTTATGACCCAATTTCATTTTGATTATGTTCCACAATAAATACAGAATGATAATAGATGAAATAATAATTACAATAATAGTTTCTAATTGGAGTTCGACCATGATTTGTCCATCGTGTTATAGTCTGTAAACTTATTTCCTGATACTGATTAGCCACATCATGTTGAACTGGCGGACGGGAAGTTACCACCCAGTCGTTCACCTTCCTGATGAGTATGAAGTACGGGACTTCACAACAGGGAATTACTCTCCTTCTAAGTTTGAATATGACATAGGAAGATATGACGAACTGCGCCCCGGGATGTACTCAACGGATCTCTTCTCGGATGGAAGGTTCCTCCACATCGGCATAGATATTGGAGCTCCTGTAGGAACACCCTGTATGGCATTTGATGATGGAGAAATCTCACACTTCGGATACAACCCTGCTGATGGTGACTATGGATATGTGGTAATCACCAAACACGATATTGGAGGGACACCATTATGGGCATTGTATGGTCACCTGAATGCTGCTTCAATCGAAGGTAAGTTTGTTGGACAGAAAATAAATTCTGGAGAAGTAATTTGTTGGATGGGAGATAAACATGAGAATGGTGGCTGGGATCCTCATTTACACTTCCAACTATCTCTCATAGAACCAGAGACGCATGACTTACCGGGAGTTGTTGCCCCGGATATGCGAGAAGACGCTTTGGCAAAATATCCGGATCCAAGGCTCGTGCTTGGGCCAATCTACTGAATTGTGGCAAGATGAGCCTTCAAACCATCTATGGAAGCCATACTTGATGGGTCAACTTGGTTGAGAACTGCAAGAGCGATACTAATCCAATCCGTGATATGAGCGGCATAGAGCAAACTCTCCAAATTGCTCTCTCCTTCACAATCAATAATCCAAGAAGGAGTTGCTTCGATGTTCTCAACCATCCAATCAATACGCGCGCCCACGCGAGGGTGCATCCCCTCACATGTCAGATACAGAATGCATTGTTCTGAGGCATCAGTAGACCAAGCAACTATCTCATTGTGATTCATTTCAGGTAATCCAACAGGTCTTGCAAATCGATCTGCGTTCTCATTCAATTGAGCTGTAAATCTCCGACCTGCAGCTCCTAATATTGTGGGTGAAATGATTCCAATTTGGTTACCCAACATAGTTTGAGCAATCGTTCCAACCATTCCATCTCCATTCTCGATATCGGCCAATTGAGAAGCAGAACGAATCCTATCAAGCATCGAAGTCAACTCGTCTTCAGATGGTTTGGCAAGTAAATTCAATGCCCAACACACCGCTAATTGAGTACCGAAAAGATGTCCGAAAGCGGAGCGTGGCATCTGACCTGATGGAACGGCTAAACATAGACTCTCGTCATTGTCTTCAAGCAACTCCTCAAGTTCTCCACCAGAGCATATTCCTACAACAGTTCCTCCTTCCTCTAGAACCATCCTAACACCATCGAGAGTTTCCTCGGTATTTCCAGAATATGAAGTTGCAATTACTAACCAATCAGGACCCCACCACGACGGCACTCCATAATCACGCCATACTACGAATGGTAATCCACCCGATTGATCTGCAAGAGACTGAAGGAACATACCTCCAGCTCCTGAACCACCCATTCCAAGACAAAGCACACCGCTCCAATCTGAGTCAGCATCGACATCTATCTTTGTCGAGAATGCTTGGGTTAAATCATCTACAAATTTCCGGGTGAATCCAGCCATATCTCTAGAGTCGAATTCAGCAAGTAGATTTGAAAAATCAACGTCTGACATTCTCAGTTCCCCCTCGCGTGCCCTGGTAATGCCATCCATGAGTCTTCTATGAAAGCAATCCGGAGACTCGGGCTTGAACCATCGTCATCATAGGGTAAAGCAACAGTAACGACACGGAAATCTTCAGGATTCATCACTTCAGCCCCAGATGAGTCTCTATTCAGGACATCAACAACTCTTTGATTGCTTAAACTGCAAGCAACGGAAGTTTTCTCCATATCTCGCCATGTGACTCCAGTTCGCTCATTATGATCCAATCTTCGAAGTGTTGGACCATCTTTCTGCCAAGAATCAACGAGCCAATTATTATTCTTCCATCGAATAACATCTCCCAAACCGTATGCTGGTTTTCTATAACTCAAGGTAAGTCGCGTTACTTCCATACCATCTCGCATACCAACGAGAGTCGAAGTCTCCTTGATAGTCCCACCAAATCTTTTCACGAGCTTCCTAGCCCAAGTTCGCGCTAGAGACTTTGAACCTAATTGAAGATCCCAACCTCCAGTTACCGGGCCTTCTTTGGTGACGAAGAACATAGGGTCAGATTCTACTTCATCAAGAAGTTCATCAAGAGTTCCTCTTAGTGATTTGAGTTCATCATCATCAAGGCGACGACCTGCACTACGAAGTTGCATTGTTGCCTCAAAGTACGCACCAGCCTTTCGGGTGCAGGATGGACAAACCGCATTGCTAGTCTGCAATAAGACCTCATAATTGTCGCTGAATTCAAGGCCCTCAAGACGACCATCGATAGTAACATGCAAACGAGCAGTGCGGTCATCTATTGGCTGATATGCCATATCAACCGAGACCCCAGTAGCTCCTTCGACAACATTGAGATTTTCACGAAGTCGTACCTCTCCCAATTCCTCATCTTCAATTCGCACCCAGCGCTTCTCTACCTCATGCATTGAGCATTTGGCACATCGGTACTGTTGGATTCGATCTGGGACTTGAGAAAACGTAGTTCTCTCCCTGAGACAACCCTCGCATAATCGCTGCGAAGTCAGAGGGGGTGGCGAACCGCATGCAATGCAAAATGCTCCGCTCTCCATGGCACTCCCTCGGCGATTCGGCTAATGTCCCCCGTTTGAATGGTTCCCGAACCGGTCGGGGGTAAAATTCGGCCCCTAATGGGGGCCGATGCCACTTATTGGAAGATTTACTCATCTTTATTTGAATTTGAGGAATCTAATTCTTCAAGACTCGTTTCTAGAGATTTAATCTCGCTGAAAAGAGTCTTGGCATGATACAATAGTAGTCCTAGCATAATGGTGTATGCAGCATATGCCTCAACGATGCCAGTCATTGTATCGCCCCCTCATCAAGGTCTGACTTGAGTTGTTCCAACTGTGCTGCGAGTCGATATCGGTGATTGGAAAGACGAACAAAGCCAGCGAATATTATGCAGAAGATGAAAAAGGAGAGCAAAAGCAAGGTTTTGATTTCAGGATCAAGGCCTGAATCTTCACTCTCAACGACTAGAACACCAGGGTGTCTCTCTTGATACCAAGTAGTGGCAAGGGCCGTTATTGGAACTAGAGCGAAACCAAACAGACCAATCGCAGACAGAGTGTCTCTAGTTGCAGGAGTGTCAGGCTGTGAGCGCCTTGATAGAACTAGGAACATTGCTACTGCAGTAAGAAGACCAAATGTGTTTAGACGAAGATCACCCCAATCCCAAGGAGTACCCCATTCTGCAGAACCCCAAATAGGTCCAGATGTGACGACCCCGAGGCCAAATATCAAACCTAAATCTGAGGCGGTCTGGAACCAAATCCAACCTACCTCACTACGCTTGATATACCACATGACTGCACCAATAAATAGCATTGCGAAAGATAGGAAGGAAGACCATGCGAATGGTACGTGAAAGTATAGAATTCGATATGCATCAGGAGCCGTGAATGCCTCAGCATTTACCGCGGGGGCAGCAAATAGAGCATACAATGCAGTCAAAGTTGCAACACTGACGCCAAATAGAGTCAATATTACCCCAAGTGAATCTTGACCTCTCATTAGTAACGCCCCAAACCATTGAGTGAAGAAACCATCCCCTTACTCATCAGGGATGATTACAGCAACACCCCAAACTAAAACTGCAGAAAAACTCGAAATCAAAATATCAGAAAGGGGTTCACCAATAGCCAACTCAAAACTCATTCCAGATTCCATTATTGTTGCCAATGCACTGGTCAATTCAAGGAATGGCCAAACAAGAACCAGTAGTAATAGTGAACCTGCGGCGGCACTCGCTCTACGCAGGTCAGACACCATCAGATGCAAAGCTGCAGCCGCTGCACTGACATCTATGATTGAAAGGGCAGGTAGCCAAAGCCATTTTAGAACCTCATCATTAGTACTCGAATCCATATCTCCTGCAATTACGAACCAAGAAAGATAGAGAATTGGAATCGGCAAGATGAACGATGCACCAACAACTGAGAATGTTGCACGTGACCATGAACCGGTCATAGCGCGCCACCAATCTCCCACTCTCTCCTCTGATAGTCGCTTCAGCAAAGCTGGAGCTGTCACAGCCGTGATGAATGCAGGAGCAAGCACTAATGCGGCGATTAAGTCGTAATTTTCTGTTGACCGCGCAATATCGGTCGCAAAGGTGAATGCGAGTAACATTGCAACCAGTGCAGGTGTTGCTCGACCAATGGTGTCTATTGGATTTCGCTTTTCCATTCGCCAAGCCCAATTGATGAATTCAGAGAACCTTGAAACATCTACCATAGTAGTTGGTGAAGGAATTGTTGAGGCATTTCCAAGAGATTGACCCGGAGAAATGCTGAGGTCGCCATTTGACTCGAAAGAGACTACTCTATCTGCTACTGAGATCATCTCATTATCATGCGTTGCAATTACAATTGAATGGCCTAGTGAGGAAATAGAACGGATCCATCCTGACAACAATTCTCTAGAGGCCTTGTCGAGACCTTCTGAGGGCTCATCTAGAAGGACAACTGTGGGGTCTGCTCGCATGACTGCAGGAGCGAGTCCTGACAAAACTGCGACTCGTCGGCGAAGACCCCCCGAGAGTTGAGAAACATTGTCGCTAGCACGATGTCCTAGTCCCCAATCGGACAACATCTCGTCAATTACCGAATCTTCAGGACTATGGCCGGAAATTCGGATTGCGGTTATGATTCGCTCACGAACCGTTTCTTCACCACAAATGCCATCACTTTGTAATGTCAGACCGAAACCTAAGATATCTCCTCTAGTACCATTGAAATCACGCACTATGGATTCATTTCCGCCATCAAATCGAGTCACTACGCCTTTTGAAAGTGAATGTAAGCCGGCGATTGATTCGAGAAGAGTCGTCTTGCCACAGCCATTCTCACCCACAAGCGCGACAACTTCACCCTCGCAGACTGAGAAATCTACTCCATTCAGAACCTTGCGCGCACCGCGATTGACTACCAGTCCATTGACTGATAGCAATTCTCGCGCGCCCATATTACCCTCCACGAGTGGTGTGCGTTTGAGTGGTTCCATAGAAGCGCCTATCTCTTTGAGGCCGGTGTGACAGGCGGAGAACGATATGACCGGGTGCGCAATAGAGCCGGATTGGATGGGACTTTCAGGTTCGGACTTTCTAGCAATTGGCATTTTCCTAGGGGTTGCTTCAGCACCCTATATTACTGCTGTCAAACAAGGAACTAGTGTCGCATTAGCAACAGTTCTATCTTTACTTCTTGTGACATTTTATCAAATGGTTCTAGGTATGGGATTTTTGGATTTTTCAGCAATTGGATTTTTTAGTTTAATTCCCGCTTGTGTTGACGACCCCATTCACGCTCACCGAATGGTAACTGCAGCTTGGATTCACGCAGGATGGATTCACGTTCTTGGGAACATTCTCGTGATCGCTCTTGCTGGTGTCCCTTTGGAACAACGAATGGGGCCAAAAAGATGGTTCTTGATTTACGTTATTGGACTTCTAGGGGGTAACATTGCTTGGACTCTATTACATCCTGATTCTTACACTCCAGCATTGGGTGCTTCAGGTGCTGCTTTCGGCATTTTGGGTGCATATATGGCGTGTTGGCCAAACGATAAAATTGAATTCCCATTACTCTTCTTTATTCGGGCTTGGCCAGTATGGATGATTGCTGCATTTAGACTTGGATTAGAAGTATACAATATGTATCAAATCGAACAAGGAGAAGGATTCTCTAATGTGGCTCACATGGCGCATTTAGGAGGCTTCATGCTGGCTTGGGCACTGGCTCGACTGATTGCTAAAGGTGCACCTTCTCCTTTGGATGATGCGACGGATATTTCGATTGCTGGTTCTAGTACATCTAAAGCTGTCCGTGATGCCGCGACTGCGAATATGGGAAGTATCGATTCAGACCCTTGGACTGAAGCGGGGAAGGAACTCGAAGGTGAAGCTGCTAGAATTATGCGTAAACTACGTGAAGAAGGTGATGAATTAGAAACACGCAGAGCATGGTTGGAAGAATTAGCAGAACAAGTCATTTGTCCGGTTTGTGATGGAGAGGTATTTCCACAATTGAATGGTGAAGTTTGCACACTTTATTGTGCACATTCGAACAAACACCTGAGATGGCCATGATGACACTTTCTGGGCACCAAGACGGGTTCGGCTTATACCCCGAACGAGGCAGGCTCTGCTTGCAGAGCCATGTCTGGAAGTCGACTGAATCTACATCCGCTGCTCATAGCAGCGATGCTCATCATGCTCGATTTTAGTATCGCATCCTCTGCCTTTCCGACAGTAAATGAGGCAGATATTGAAAATATTGAGGTGGAAAGAGAACAATCTTGGCCTCCTGTGCTGATGTGTGGAGAAAACCAGTGCGAGGACATTGATAGATCGATAAGAATACCTCCATTTGACGCAGGATTCCCAGTTGAAGAACCCGGGTGGTGGTTTGGTTATTGGTATGATTTTGATTCCGATGGGATGGATGATAGACTACAAAAAATAATTGCGGGGCAGCGAGAATCAATTTCACCTACTGCTATTATCGGTATTGATGGAAGAGATACTGTTGCCATAGTCGTCGACTATGCTTGGCATCCTGGACCTAATGATCTTGCAGCTCTGCGAAATGTGCTAGAGTCTCATGGTTGGGAAGAGGATGGTTCGTGGTTCTTCCAAATGGATATACTAGACAGTATGGTTCTAGACCATGTTCCTGTTAGTGCCTTAATTGAGATATGGCAACTCGATGGAGTGGTAATGATTGAGGAACAAAATGTCATAGTACCCTATCTAGACACAGCACCTAGAGGTTCCAAAGTTCGTGATTCCGATAGATACGAAGAAACAATGCGTGATTTTGGTTATGATGGTTCAGGAATTGTAATCGCCATTCTAGATACTGGAGTGGATAATGAACACTTCTCGCTAGATGATTTTTCAGATGAAAATGACGACAATGAAAATGATCCAGATGATTTGGCTGATCCAAAGTGGATTGCGGGCTGTGATGCTACCTCATGGAATCAAAATGATTGCAATAATGAAGGAACCCACGATCCTGATGATGGAGATGGACATGGAACTCATGTTGCAGGAATAGCCCTGGGAACTGGAGATTCACGCCGTGTGAATCAGGGGTATGCACCTGGTTCTTACCTTGTTGATGTCAAGGTCATGACGGATGCGGGTGGGACAAATTCTGCTGCCACGCTCAAGGGCATCAATTGGGTAGCCGCTAATGCAGATACCGATTGGGGGAATAATGATTCTAGCGTTGGTATACAAGTTATGTCAATGTCATTCGGCAGCTTTGGAGACCCAAATGGAGATGACCCCGGTGACAATGGAACTAATGCCGATGCACGAGCAGTAGATGCTGCTGCAGACGAAGGTGTTGTGCCTGTTGCAGCAATTGGAAATGATGGGCGTCGAAGAGTTACTTCAGTAGGTGCTGCTGACTCAGCGATCACTGTAGGTTCGATTGATGACAAAGATACAATTGACCGTGGTGATGATTCAATCGCCTCCTATTCAAATTCAGGACCAAGGGAAGACGATGGTGATGAAGATGATCAAGATGAACTAAAACCCGATGTTGTCGCTCCAGGAAGTGACATACTATCCTCTAGCCATGCAGCCTCCTCAAGTCAATTACCGGGTACTCCAAAACCTCTAGCCGAAGATAGTTATGTTGAGATGAGTGGCACAAGCATGGCCTGCCCCGCAGTTGCTGGTTTCGTTGCTGTAATACTACAAATCTCAGAAGAAGAAGGAATGGACCTATATCCGGATGAAGTCAAAGAATTATTACGAGAAAATTCAGAACAAAAAGGAGATGCATCTAGCAGTGCTTCGGAAACTTGGAATGACAAATATGGATTTGGTATTATTGACGGTAATTTGATTCTTGCAGAAATGTTAGGTGAAGGAAGTGGTGGTGGCGAAAATAACAACACAGACCCACCTCCTGTTGGTGAAGGTGAGTGGCTCGTTGTTGAGCGACCCGAACGAGACTTGTGGCTTGTAGAAGGGGAGACTTATTCCATAAGAGGTCATATCGACGAGGACGCGGAAGATAACGGAACCGTAGAAGAGGTTCAAGCTAAAGTCACTTACACACATAGGCCTGAAGGATCGCCTACGCAAGAAGTCGTCTTAGTTGATTGGCACCAAGCCGAAGGAACAGCCAATTGGTCTACAATGTTCTCAATTCCGGATTTTGAAGAAGATGAAATTAATGCTGAAGAAATTCGAATTTACCTACAGGCTCGTAACGAATGGGATCAATGGAGTGAAACCCAAAGGCAAGATCATGAAATTGGTCGTGTTTCAATATCCGTTACAAAGCCCACAGGACAATCTACAGTCGAAGGTGATGTGCAATTCCAAGGTGAGTATGAGACTGTGAACGGGGGCACTCTTCAATGGAGAATTGGAAAAGAAGATTGGTTCGATGAAACAAATTACGCAGGGTCTGGAGGCTCGTCGGGTATGTTCAATTTCAATTGGGACAGCACTCAATTTCCAGATGGAACACACCGAATCTCCCTTAGGATGATTAGTGGTGGAGAAATTCGCTCAGAAGAGGTTAGAATTACTATTGAAA
>Ga0209228_1000926_pt1 | contig 14978 bp, 10 predicted proteins | sample METZYME_3_150m_FD_187547 | JGI IMG/M metagenome (GOLD analysis project Ga0209228, IMG submission 187547) | Marine microbial communities from oxygen minimum zone in mesopelagic equatorial Pacific - METZYME_3_150m (SPAdes) (version 2) | ecosystem: Environmental > Aquatic > Marine > Oceanic...
GGAACTTTTAAACGCAGGGCATTTTGTGTAAGTAGATAGTTAACATAAATACCTTGGGCCGTTTCAGGGCGTAAAAATGCGACATTACTATCATCTTCAATAGGGCCAATATTTGTTTTAAACATTAAATTAAATTGGCGTGGCTCCGTAAGTTTACCTGTATTACCACATTTTGGGCATTGAATTTTTATCCACTCAGTATTTTCGTTATATTCTTCCACTAGCTCATCAGCACGATAGCGTGACTTACATTCTTTACAATCTACTAAAGGATCATTAAATGCGCCTACGTGTCCTGAAGCTTCCCAAATTTTTGGATGCATTAGAATCCCACTATCTAAACCCACAATGTTCTCATGTAGCTGAGTCATATCACGCCACCACAACTGAGATATATTGTTTTTTAAAGTGATTCCTAATGGACCGTAATCATAAATAGCTCCAAACCCTCCGTAAATTTCCGAACTTTGAAAAACGAAGCCTCTTCGTTTACAGAGTGATACAATTTTATCAATACTCATAGTTCCTAGGATATTTCCCTTTTTTATATTTAATAATAATTGCTGAGAAGTTAGGGAGAATCTAATCTATTATAAATAATGGTGTTGTTATCTAAGGTTAGAAAGAAATTATTATTAATCGAGTGCTTTGAGCTCACGTTCAATTTCATCATTATACTTAATATTACTATTCGAAGAATTAACGATTGGAATAGTTTCATTTTTTGATGTTCTCATATAAGTAATAATAATAAAAATACTTAGAAGTCCAAAAAAGAGTGGAGCCAGCCAAGCAAAAATATTAAACCCTTCTGCAACCGGTATTGACAATACACGTTCACCGTACTTATCCGTATAATAGTTTATTATCTCCGATTTTGTCTTACCATTATCAACCATCCCAGCAATTTCTATCTCCATTTCTTTATTACCATGATCATAAACGGTTCCAGACCAACAACATGTTGCCATTAAACTTTTTTCTATATCAATAATTAGTTCACTTTTCTCATCAGCGCCAAGAATTGTTAGAAACATAGTAAGTAAAAGTAATTTTTTCATTTCTTTTTAGCTTTACGACGTTTTTTTCTTGGTGGGGCGGATCGTTTTTTATTAATTAATTCTATTGCTTCTTCTAGGGTTAATTTTTCAACATCAATTTCTCGGGGAAGTGATGCATTAACTTTTCCATCTGTTATATAGGGTCCATATCTTCCATCTTTTAATATTAATGACTCACCGGTCTCAGAATGATTCCCCAAAGTTTTTAATTCTTGCGGCCCATTTGAACGTTTATTAATTAGTTCTAATGCATCGGCTAATTCAATAGTGAGAGGAGACATGTTTGGCGGGATACGTCCATTCTTACCCTTACCAGCTGATACATATGGGCCAAAACGACCATAATCAGCTTTAACATCATCACCCGTCTCAGGATGTGAACCAAGTGTCCGAGGTAGTGCGATTAATTTTAATCCAAGTTCCAAATCTACTTCAGATAAATTTGTCCCTTTGGGTATTGCTTTTCGCTTATTAGTCTCACCTAACTGTACGTAGGGGCCATAAGGGCCATTTTTTAATAAAATCTTTTCTCCAGATTCTGAATCAATCCCAAGCTCTTTATCTTCATTTATTTCTTGATTTATTATCTCTAAAGCTTTATCAACATTAATATCACCAAGATATATATTTGAGGGTATAGACTTTCTAATCTCACCTTGCTGAATAAAAGGTCCATATTGACCTACTCGAATCTCTATTGGTTCACCATCATTCTCAAATTGGACAGAACAAGCTTTTCCTATGTCAACTTTATCTTCAAGCATTGCTTCTAAGCCAGTTTGTTTTTCTGACCCAAAATAGAAGTCTTTCATAAAAGGAGTCGCTTTTTGTTCTCCTCGGGAAATAGCATCTAAACCATCTTCCATATTAGCAGTAAACTTAGTATCTACAAGAGCAGTAAAGTGATTTTCTAATAATTGTGTAACTGCTATACCAAGAAAAGTTGGTGTGAGCTTTCCTCTATCTCTATTGACATAAGTCCTATAAACAATCGTATCTATGATATTTGCAAAAGTCGAGGGACGACCAATACCTTCAGCTTCCAATTCTTTAACTAAAGAAGCCTCTGTAAACCTTGCGGGGGGTTTTGTAGAGTGTTCTTTTGCAGTAAGCTCATTGCAATTTAATGTTTGTTCTTTTGCCATATTAGGAAGGATAGTTTCTTTATCTTCTGTAATACCATTTCTTCTATCTGTACTTTCAACATAGGCAGCCATATAACCCGGGAATAAAATAACCTTACCATTTGCCCGAAACTCTGATCGTTGATTTTCTATTGTGACAGCAATTTGTTTTAGTTTTGCTGATTTCATTTGTGATGCTAGAGTTCTTTTTAATATTAAGTCATATAACTTAGCAGCATCATCATCAATTGAACTTCTAACTTGATCAACGCTAGTGAAATTAACTCCAGCAGGGCGAATGGCTTCATGAGCTTCCTGTGCATTTTTTACTTTTGTACTATAAACGTTCGCTTCTTTCGGCAAATACTCTTGACCAAACTTAGATAAAATTTCATTTCTTGAACCATTAATGCCTTCTTTAGATAATAAAGTTGAGTCAGTTCTCATATATGTGATGAAACCCTGTTCATAGAGTCGTTGTGCATTTCGCATGGTTTTTCTGGCAGACGAACGAAGTTTGCGTGCAGCTTCTTGCTGGAGTGTTGATGTGGTAAAAGGAGGTTTAGGGTGAGAATTCTTAATTTTTTCCTCAATATTTAAGATCTTGAAAACTCCCTGATTTAATTCTTTAACTAATTCATCAGCTTGTGTTTTTGATAAAAGAAGTGCATCTGTATTTTTCAAATTCCCAGAGTTTGGGTCAAAGTCTTTTCCAGTTGCAATTTTCTTGTTGTCCAATCGTATTAATGTTGCTGAAAACGAATCTTCATTAATACTAAATGTCGCTTTCAAATCATAATAGTCCGCAGAATGAAAAATTTGTCTAAGACGCTCTCTATTAACGATGATTCTTAGTGCAGCAGATTGTACTCTCCCAGCTGAAAGGGAAACTTCAACAAATTTCATATTCTTTTTTAAGCAACTCCAAAGAACACGAGAAACTTTATATCCTACAAGACGATCAATAATTCGTCGTGCAGTCCTAGCATTTACCATATCTTCATTAATGGGGTGAGGTGCATCCATACCTTCTTTGACACCCTCTTTTGTTATTTCAGTAAATTGAACACGAGAAATTTTATCTGGCTCAACTTCACTAGCAAGATGTGCTGCTATGGCCTCTCCTTCACGATCAGGGTCGGTAGCAATTACAACCTTATTTGTTTTTTTTGCTAATGCTTTAAATTCTTTCATAAATGATTTTTTGTCAGGAAGAGTATCTTCTGTAATGGCAAAATCATTTTCAATATCAACACCAAGGTCTTTTTTTGGAAGATCCTTAATGTGTCCAACACTAGCTAAGACTTCATACTCGCCTCCTAAGTATTTAGAAATTGTTTTTGCTTTAGAAGGCGACTCAACAATCAATAGTGGTTTAATAATATTAATTCCTTATAATCTTAAATTTAGTTAATCAATCATTTTCGCGCGCGCGTATTTAATGTAATAGAAAAAATTATAAAGGTAAAGACTTCATATACTTTTGGACTGAATCCAAAGTGATTTTTTCCTGATTACTTGTTGATAAATCTTTAATTATTACTGATTTATCTTTTAACTCATCTTCACCTATAATAATTGCATATTGGGCTCCTAGTTTATTTGCCTCGCGCATTTGTGCTTTCATTGATCGACGAAGATAATCAAAACTAGTTCTAATATCATTACTCCTAAGTTCTTCAGCGAGTTTGATCATTGTTGACCTGACATCATTGCCAATTCCAACAATATATATTTGAATATTGCGAAGTTTGTTATCACTTGAAGAAGCTAATAATAAACGCTCAATCCCTGCAGCAAATCCAATACCAGGGGTAGGTTTCCCCCCTAATTTTTCAACTAGGCCGTCATATCTACCACCACCACAAATTGCATTCTGAGCTCCAAGCTCATTTGATGTAATCTCAAATGTTGTTCGTGTATAATAATCTAATCCTCTTACAAGATTAGGCGATAGTTGATAATCAATTTTTATATGTTTCAAAAGATTACAGACTTCATCAAAATGATTTTTATCATCAATAGTCCAATAGTTAGATATATTGGGAGCGTCTTTGAGTATTTCTTTTTCATCTGGAGATTTAGTGTCAAGTATTCGCAGAGGATTATTATTATACCTGTCTTGACTTGTTTGGCTTAATTGATCAAAATGTGGTGCTAAAAAATTCTTAATTGCATTTCGATAATTATTACGACATTCTGGAGAACCAATAGAATTTAATTGTAGCGTCAATTCTTTCAATCCTAGCTTATGAAAAACATACATCGCCAATGCTATAACTTCTACATCGGTTTCTGGATTCTCTGAGCCAAAAACTTCAATACCAAACTGATGAAATTGTCTGTATCGTCCTTTTTGAGGTCGTTCTCTTCTAAAAAGAGCATCTATATAATAAAGCTTATTAATAGAATTTTTCACGCCAAGATTATGTTGAATAAATGAACGTGCAACAGGAGCGGTAAGTTCAGGTTTGAGAGTTAGATTATCACCACCCTGATCGGTCCAACTATACATTTCTTTAGAAACAATATCAGTTTCTTGACCGACTCCTTGTGAAAAAACTTCACTGTGTTCAAATGCGGGAGTACGTATTTCTTTGTACCCATAACAATCCATTATTTTTTGAATAGTTAACTCTAAATCCTGCCATATAGTAGATTGATCTGGAAGAATATCTTGAGTGCCTTTAACTGAGCGAATAGGTGATTTACTCATCTGATGGAATAATATCCTTTAATAACTCTTCTGCTTTTGTCTTAAATCCATTTGGAATATACAATTTCACAGAGCCTCCAGGCATGCTGAATGCATTAATATTATAAGCAGAATTAAACCAATCGCCCTTAATATAACATGGAATATCATGATCTTTTAAAATGGATTCTGCCATTTCAGCTACGATTGATCCATTATACTCAGCAAAAACTATCCAGGACTCTGATGATTTCAATTTATTAATATTATAGTTTGGTTAGCGGTCAAACAATGAAGGTCTACTAAAGGCCCCTCCGCGTTGCTCAATTTTTAAATCTCTAAGATTTGGAGACTTAACATTCAATTTCAAATATAATCCCGAAGCATATCCATTTGGAGTCCAATTAAGACTGAGTTCCCAACAGTGCAGATCTCGATAAACTGAAAACGTATGGCTGACAAGACTTTGATTTATTAAATCAAAGCGAGCATTATACTGAATCCGCCACGCTTCTGTAAACTGTATAGTTGAATTAGAAGACATCCAGAATGTTTTTTGAGGATTATTAGGATTAGCATTATTATAGGAAAAACTAAAACTAGCAGAAGTGGACCAAAGATCACCGGGTGGGGTTTTGTTGCTGTTACCGACATCAGTAAAAATTCCCGCTAAATTCGCCCCATCTACACGCTGTTCCGTTACTGTAGTATCTACGACCACATCATCAGACCCAGATTCATACGATAATCGTTTCCCAGCAAATCTAAAACCTGTAGAAAAACGTGCATTAATCAATCGAGGCGTTGGCATACCACCACTCGTTTTAAACTTATTTATGCGCATATTTTTTTGTTCATCAAAATCATACCAATCGTGAGTCATGGAAAAATCTAAATTAAGCTTTCTATTCATATTAGCTCGAATCGAAGAATTAATGTTATTCCACTGAAAATCATCTGCTACAAAATTACGACCGGTACTCATGCGCCAAGAAAAAAGATCCTGCTTTTTTTCTTTGTCACCATCAACAATTTTAGCTTGGAAAACATTATTCATAGAAATATTCATTGATTGACTTTCACCTCGCGGAGTTCCGCCAGCTAAAGTGCCAGAAAAACGATCAAAATAAACTACCTCTCCATTATCTTGTTGAATTGTTTGATAATAGCCAGGATTTCTTCCAAACACTTCTTTGGAAAAATCAGGGCGATATGAATATCCAATTGATGGAGAAATAACGTGGCGAATTGCCTCCATTTTACCAAGTTTTACTGGGAATAACCCATATACTTGAGTATTCATGTTAATATTAAATGATCCTGTTGTCCGTGTATTAAAACCTTTCACTTCATTTTTGTTTATTTGACCTGAAGTTGTGTCAATACTTCCTGAATAAGTTCTATTCACCCAGTCAGACCTTAGAGAAATATTTGGAGACACATTGAAATATTTAAATATTTTAGATGACATATTTAATCCTGATGTGTGGGATATAATATAATCGGAAAATGTTTGTTGTAACGGATCGTCATTTTCATTTGTTATCCACCTATAGCCTGTTGTTGAATCTGTGAGGGCATAGGACTCAGATTCATAATAGTTTTTTTGATTATTTGTAAATCTTGAAGAATAGTGATAATTAATATTGTTATACCATTTTTTCTTGGTGGCCTTAGTTGAGAAAAGAGAGCGTTGACTATGTGAAAATGCCAATTGAGGTAATGTATTATTTGTAATATTTATTTGTTGTCCAGAACGATTTGGATTTGAATAAAAAACAGAATTTTCATCTATTTTCTTTTCTGCCATAAGATCACGTCTTGAAGATAAATTAAGGCTTAAGCTGTTCCGTGATTTCGGCCACCTTTTAGAATAGGTCGCATTAGAGACTGCTTGTTGATTTAAACGTTTCTGTTGAGCAATTCCTGTACGGCGATTATAATCTCCACTAGAATAATAGCTAGCATTTACTGCAGCAGATTGATTTTTTCTTAATTGCTGTCGATGACTCCATCTTACCACATAGTCACTTTGTCGATTAGCGCCCAACTTATATATATCTCTATCTGCATCTGAAATTGATCCAGAAAACCGCTGTTTTGATTCAAGATCTAAGGTCCCTGAATAGGAATAACGTTTATTGTAGTTGTTTTGTGATCTTAGCGTAATCCCGTCACGGTCATAAATGCTCATTGTAAATTTGGAATCAAAATATTCACTTGCTGCCCAGTAATATCCCAAGCCATTTATGTAACCTCCCCAACGAGCATCAGTCCCGTAGGATGGCATAATCCAACCTGAATGACGATTCCCTTTTTGATGTGGGAATACTCCAAAAGGTAATCCAAACACGGGAATGTCTGCGATATATAGAATAATAGGACGGGCTAAAACTTTATCTTCATTAATCATTTTCATTCGATTCATTTCAAAATGGAAGTGAGGATGATCCAAATCGCAGGTTGTGTAAGCTGCATTCTCTGCATAAAAAATTCCCATATCCTGATTTCTAATTTCTTGACCAACGTAAAATCCATCATCAGCTTGGGTTTTACCCTTTATTACTTTCCCATTTCGTGTTTCAAGATTATATATCATTGTATCACCAACCATTGGTTCATCGCCTTCTTCTACCATAGTTGGAAGTAAATGCCCATATAGTGAATCTCGTTCAGATTGTGGTAGTGCTCTCAATAGATTATTTTTCCAAGCAACATTAATAAAACCAGCAGTCAGATTTACATTTGTATAATCAATGCTAGCTTCACCATGGAGATCAGTATATTCGTTCATCATATCATATTCAATATCTTCTGATTTATATTTTATTGGCCCATCCATATCCTGATTAGTTGAATCTGGTGTATAAAGGCCTTCAGATCCACCAGAGACAAAAATTCTTTTGAGTTCATTATCTCTAAACATCATATTGATTGTATCACCAGATGCTTGGTTATTCCCTTGATAAACTGAATCTTCAAAAATATGATATAGAGTTGTAGCCATACCTTCTAACCTCATTGAATCTAATTGGCCATCTACAAAAAATCCTCTTAATGTAGATCCAGTCATGTCATCACTATAGGTGAGAGAATCAATAAATGTTACACTATCACCGTCAATTACTTCGATCCATTCTCTGACTCCTTTGGCTGGATGTGTGACATGAGCATCGCTAGGTATAAATACATTCTTGAGGACATCATCATCATAAGATAAATAAATTTCACTTCCTGCGATTGTTTGATTATTATCAATAATCTCAGGTTTAATCTTTAAAACAGTCTTACCATTCTCCCTATCATATATAGCCTCCCCACATGTAGCAATTCTTCCTTCCTCAGTAATTGAAACATTTCCCCGGGCAGCATAAGAGACTCCATTTGATTCTGGTAATTCAACATACTCAATTCTGTCACCCGTAATGGTTTGTTTATCCTGGACTAGAGTCGCCTTCCCATTTGCGGATCCACTATCTAATTCAGAAAAATAAAAAAGTGTATCAGTTACAAGACTATATGTTGTATCCCAAACATGAGTATTACTATAGGCAATCATGATATTTTTTGGTGAATCGACAAAAAGAGAATCACATGTTAAGTTTTGTTCATTCTTAACCATCGATACGTTGCCAAATAGGAAACCTTGTTCGGTTTTTTGATTAAACCGTGCCCAATCGCAGTTCATGGTCATCTCTCCCTTTTGGAAAACCACATTGCCTTTGAGATATTGTATGGCCTTTCCATCTATGGTTCTGCTCTCAAGAACATCAGCTTTTTTAAGACGTAAGCGCTCATCTTGACCAAAAAGCAATACAGATGATAGAACCAAAAGTACAGTACATCTTTGAATATGATAATTTCTAATGATTAACAACCGCATTATTTATAATGTTTTATGGTCAAAGGTTTATTAATTGACCATTGGGTAACCTCTTGATAACCTAACGTGGTTGGATCATAAAATGTTTCATTATTTTCCCGAAGGTGATCGGATAGCGGAGGCAAATATTGATTAATAAAAGATGGAGGGCTTGACATCTCTAAATCTTATGCCATAACATAATATGAAATTTACGGTAATTCTATTCAGCCAATTAATGTAAACTTCGAACTTGATTTGGAGAATAAATATGAAAATTAAATGGCAAATTCCTGTAATGATTGCTATGGTTCTAATTGCAGGTTGCAGTAAGGATAAAGAAGTAATGGATGGAGAACTTATCATCGAGGATTTAAAAGTTGGCGAGGGGACTGCTGTTGCACAATATAATATTGTCACAGTTAATTATACAGGTTGGTTAACAGATGGTACAAAATTTGATTCATCACTTAATCCTGGTCGCACACCTTTTAGATTTACCGTTGGGGGAGGCCAAGTAATAAAAGGTTGGGACGAAGGTCTTATTGGAATGAAAGTAGGAGGCAAGCGAAAGTTAACTATCCCACCTAACATGGGATATGGGAGTCAAGATATGGGAGTCATCCCATCAAATTCTACGCTGGTTTTCGAAATTGATTTACTCATTATAGAATAATTTAATAGCGACAATAGTAGATAATTAACAGTATTAAGCTTTGGGTCCAATTGGTGGTTCCAGGTTTTTATTTGCTTTTGTATATACGATTAAGGCGTGGTTAGTAAGAGACTGCTTATTAGAACTGCGGTTCAACATGTTATTATATTTATGATATTGAATATTTAATCCAGCTTTTGTTAGTTCAGTATTCAAGGTATCATAAGTATAATTTCGTAAATGAACATTTTTAAATTTTCCGCGGAACAAATTATATATATTCTCAAAAAGTGCTAGATCTCCACGAATTCTTTCTTGAGGAACACTAACCACCAAAATACCATTTTCATCTAATAGCTTTATTATATTTTTTAGAAAAGGGACTGGTTTTTCTATATGCTCCAAAACATGCATTAGAGTTATTGCTGCATACTTTGTTTTATGCTCTTGGTAAAAGTTATTATCTATATGGTAAAAATTAATTTTATCAAATAATGATCTATTTCGTTGAATCGAAGCTAAACTAATATCTGCCCCAGAAACGATTCCAGGTCCAAATTGTTTTGATAAATGGTTTGTTAAATATCCCGTGCTACAACCAATATCTAATATTCTGCCATTACCAGCATTTTCCAGTAAATAATTAGCTACATGATTCATCTCCCACTGTTTGTGGCGCATAAATTTTCGACCAAATATTACTTTTGCACCAACTAATCGCTGGTAAAGCAATGTATAGGTACTAATATCGGCGTGGTTGTTAATTTTTTTCATCAGGATTAAATAATTGCTATCGGAATTAGATATTTCAAACTAACTAAACTATTTTGATTAATCCAACTTCAAATTACTATCTAGGATTGAGCCACTGAGCGGAGTCGAACCGCTGACCTACGCATTACGAATGCGTTGCTCTACCATCTGAGCTACAGTGGCATATTTTATTTTAAAATAATGCTCATTTAAATTAAGAAGTATTTTATTTCTCAGCGATGACTTCTATCATCAATGGGCAGCATAGAGTTGCGTATGAAAGCATTTCAAGCTCTTGTATATCTTTCATGGCATTCTCTACATCTTTTTTATTAAGATACCCCATTGATACCAATCGGGGGAAATAACTGTGATACCATGTTTTTGGCCATTCCCAAACCATGGAGCCAGGGGTTCCTAATTTAGGCATCAAACGAATATTAATAACTTTCATTCCAAGCTCTTCAAAATATTGAGCCAAGTAACTACCAACATTGATTTCAAAGTCAGAGTCTTGAAAACTTTTAAACGCTGTAGCAATAGCCTTTTTTAAGGCAGGTCGTTCTGGATTTGTTTGATGGGTAGAAAAATTAAAATACTCATGAATAACCATTTTACCTTTCGGCTTTAAAGCATCTTTTATCTTTGATAATATTTCTTTTGGGTTTGAGATCCATGCCAAAGCCCAACGACAATACACTCCATCTAGAGAATCAGGGTCCAGTAACAATGTATCAAAATCCGATAAGCGTGCTTCAATAGAAAGTTGCTTTGATTGTTTGATCTGATTTAAGTGTTCGATAAAATCTTCTGAACGATCAACTCCAATTACTTTGCCAGCTTTACCTACAACTTGGGCCAATTCTTCAGTGCAGTATCCTGGGCCGCAACCTAGATCTAAAATTGTTTGTCCAGTTTTGAACTTAGCTAAACCCCAGCCACGTTTTGCTTCAGAGGACCAGACTTTATGTTGAACTTCCAGTCTGGTTAGTTCCTCTTTATTTGTACCCAATATATAAGTGTTTTCTTTACTCATTGTTTTTAAAATAGAGAAATGAATAAAAATGTTTTGATTAAAAACTTTATTACACTCAATTTTAGGGAGGATGAAGATCCAAAAACTAACCAAAGTTATATTATTTGCAGTGATCATTGTGAATGCAGGGTTACTTGCGCAAAATAAAAAACTCTATATTTTACATACGAATAATACCAACGGAGCTCTAGAGAATTGCTATTGTCCTGATCATCCATTCGGAGCTGTTGAGAAGCGATCAATTTATGTATCTAATTTTATTAAGAAGCATCCCAATTCAATTCTTCTTGATGCTGGAGACATTTTTACAATGACCCATAGATCATATAAAGACAGCTTAATGGCTGAAGCTTATAAATTTCTTCCCTATGATGCTATACTATTGGGAGATCAAGAATTGACTATGGATCCTGGAGCGCTTGATGATCTTACTAAACAAATGAATGTATCCGTAGTTAGTACGAATCTTAAAAGGAAAGGTGTTATACCATCTAAGATTCTTAATAGGAGCGGAGTTAAAATTGCTATTCTTGGAGTTATGGATGAGTATGCAATCAAGTATTATTCTAAAGAAATTCAAGAAAAAATTGAATTATCTGAACCGATTGAATCTATAAAAAAAGAGATGGGTCGATTATCTAATCGTGCAGATATATTTGTTTTATTAAGCCACCATGGATTAGATATCGATGAAAGTATTGCTGAAAAAATTGATGGTTTAGATATTATAGTAGGTTCTCATAGCCAATCTGCAATTGAAGAACCAACAGAAGTTAATGGCGCTCTAATCGTACAAGCAGGTAAAGCAGGTTACTACATTGGTGTAGTAACAATATCTATGAAAGATGGAAAAATAGTTGAAAAAACCGGGAAAATTGATACTATGAAATTTAAGATGCCAGATGACCCAAGAGTGATGGAACTGATTGAAGAGTATGAAAAAACAACGGGGCGAATGAATCGTAATAAACAAAAAATGTTGAAAGCTAAAGATTAATGGATCAATTAAGTGATTTATTAGCTTCCGAACCTATATATATGGCTGTTGCGGTTGTCTTAGCGTTGATTATTTTATTTGGTGTAATAAAAAAATTGTTAAAGCTGGTACTAGTTGTAAGTGCACTTTTGGTTTTATGGATAGCGTATTCTACTTGGTCAGGGAATGATGTTTCTGTTAAATCTCTAACAGATGATCTACAATCTGGAGTAGATGCAATGAAGGGAAAAGCATCTGAAGTAACTAATCAAGTAAAAGATAGTGCTATAAAAAAAATAGATCAGAAAACAGAAGAACAGGTAAATAAAATTTTACCTGAAAAAAAATAGTACTATTTCGACATCAACTTTTCGTTTGTATCTCGAAGTTTTCCTGAAAGTAATTTAATAATTCCTTCCATTATTTCACTTTGACTACCCATGACTTCGTAAAAACCTTCTTGCTCAATTTTAAATAAAGTTGAATCTTCAGTAACCGTCGCATCAGCAGACCGCGGTTCTCCATCAAGCAAAGCCATCTCACCAAGACAGGCTCCCTCACCAAGGCTTACTATCTCTTGATCGCCTTTGTGGATCTTTACCTTTCCATCTACAACAATAAATAATGAATCCCCATAATCACCCTCAGCCATAATTTGGGTGTTAGACTCAAATTCAACTTCTTCAGTAATTTGAGCAACTCGTGATAGATTTTCTGCTGGTATTGATTTAAACATATCAACAGATTTTAAGATAATTGTTTTCTCTAAAGTAGAATACATGGTTAATTCAAGTCCTTCTAATTTAAAACGGTCTTTAGGAATGAAATCAAGGTTAACACCATTTTTTTGAAACTGTCTTGCAAGCAACTCTCGATTTGCATTTGATGGTGAGATATTCTGCCAATCTAAAGATTTAATAACTTCGATTTTTTCAGATTTTAATAAATAATCTAACGCAATAACTGATTTCCATTTATTAAGGTCATAGACGGATTCTATTAATTCCTGATCTAAATTATTTGGTAATGCTTTAAAATGACCTAACCCAATATTACTTCTTTCATCAAGAGAAATTTGCTCAATTAATGGATTAATTATATCCCTTTGTTCTTTAGAAAAGATATTCTCAAAAAATTCTAACAAGAAAGGTAATTTAGCTGGGTCTCCGCTTTTTACAGTATGGATATATGTTTCAATAGGAGTCTCTGGTTTATCGATAACACCAAGTTTTAAGAGGGTAGGAAGGGTGTGTTGAATTTCACTATTCAAATAATCATTCATAAGTAGGCTGTTCTCATCTTCAGGAAGCAATCTTATAATTTCATATAAGCTGTATACTTTCTTTGCAATGGAGTTAATCTGTTCATGAATTACCTTTTGATGATTTTCATCAATTTCACTCAACCTAGCAATTGCTAATAAAGAATCAACCACTTCATTATAGATTTCTTGATCGGGTGAATCTAATTGGCTCATTAATAGATCGATGGATCTATCAATTGGATATTCTCGCAATCCTCGAATAATTCCCAACTTTAGTTTTCTCAAAGTTGTATCACTTGATAACAGTGAATCAAATTGATCCAAAATGATTTCATCGGAATATTTCTTTAGAGTCTCTCTAGCCTGCAGACTTGTCTTTGAAACATCTAAGTTAGAAATAATCGCAGGTATTAATTCTTCATCATTGCGTTTTTCTGCTATTGTCAATGCTACATTACTAATCACATGCCCTTCATTCTTTAGAAACTCAATCAATTTATCTGTAGTAAGAATACTATCATTATATATCAGTCGCTTTAAGGCTGTTGCCTGAACTAATTCATCATCACTATTGAGCATATCATTTATAATCGATTCTGCATTTTGACTTATCTCAGATCCGATTTGTATAATCGCAGTTGCAGCAGATGCACGTTGATCATCAACTTCACTTTCAAGTAGAATTTCTAGGTCTGGGATTATGCTTTCAATTTTTCTACGGCCAGCAACCATCATAGCTTCTGAGGATACATCATCATTTTTTTTCATGGCTTTGATGATATCATCATCAGATAGAATTAATTCCTCGTCCCATGCCATACTTAGTATTCGTTTTCTTACATCAGGGGTTGCTTCATCAAATAAACGCTGAATAGTATTCTTCCATGAAGAAAGAGGTAGTCCTTCAATTATTTCTAAGGCGAAAAGTTGTTTAATCTCATCATTTGATGATAGAGTTTCTTCAATTGTTTTTACCATAGCGGCATCTTGAACATCAACGCTCAGTTCTTCAAAATCAATTTGGCGTTTTGATATAGCATTTTCTAATTGCTTTACATATCCATTTTTGACTCGAAATGATGTAAATAGCCAAGCAGAAATAGCACCAAGAGAAACGATACTTAGGTATTGAATTGAAATTATCTTAACTAATAAAAAAGTTACGATACCACCAAGACCTTCACCCATTGATTTAAGCGTTCCACTAACTTGAGGTTTAAGGGTTTTCCTTAGAACTGGAGGTACAGGTAACCATAATAGTTCTAATGATGAGTTATTAATCGTGAATTTAAACGTTTGATCAGAGAATTTTGCGAAACTCACGCTCATTAGAACCGGTGCAAATAAAATCGCTGTTGATCCAGCAATTAAAAAGAACGGGAGAATTAGTAATCCAAGTAAAATTCCAAAACGCGACAAAACATTACCTGTAACGAAAAATTGCATTATAATTGATGCGGCTCCAGCAACTGAATAAAATAATCCAAAAAACCCAACCAAATCACTTTCATTTGGGTATGTAGAACTCGCAACCATCTTGAATTGATAATCT
>Ga0209228_1000938_pt1 | contig 14847 bp, 9 predicted proteins | sample METZYME_3_150m_FD_187547 | JGI IMG/M metagenome (GOLD analysis project Ga0209228, IMG submission 187547) | Marine microbial communities from oxygen minimum zone in mesopelagic equatorial Pacific - METZYME_3_150m (SPAdes) (version 2) | ecosystem: Environmental > Aquatic > Marine > Oceanic | place...
GCCCTCCGCAAATTACCACGTCAGTCGGATAAAGTGGGAAATACGGCTCTGGCAGAAGAACCTCGTCACCGGGGTCGACGAGCGCGAGGAAAATATCGAGCAACGCATTCGTGCCGCTCATGGTCATGCAGACATTGTTTTCGTCGAGCGTCGGGATTCTGTAATGCCATGTCTCTGCAATCTTTTGTCGCAGTGGAGGAAGGCCGGCTGTGGTAGTGTACTTGTTGCGGCCATCCTTCATCGCTTGAGTGAAAGCCTCGATAGCGAGGTCGGGAGGTTGGAAATCCGGCTCCCCCAAACCGAACTGGACAGCGTCATCGCCAGCCATGTCGAACATCCGCCTAACGCCAGTAGGACGGATGCTGTTCGCTCGTTCCGAAAACCGCACCACGACCTACGGACGAATCAATGAGCATTTGAAGACACACCCTCGAATCCTTCGGATTCGCTGCCTAGGTGGCTTTTCTTGGGCAGAAATCGCTAGAGTTACGAGGATGTGATATCCCAAGGGATTATCTCATTCGAGCAGTTCTGCCTCGACGACTTCGTCGATTTCGTCGCGGCTGCGGACATTATCGATCATCGCCTCTATTTCATCGTCTGAGCGGTAGCGGATAAGAACGAGAGAGGAGAGCCAAAAGAGGCCCACGAGAGCTACCGCGCCGATTGCTAGGGGCGGGATGCCCATCGCTGATTCCGCCGAGCCACTTCCCGTTACTTCGAAGAAGACTGGGAGTGAGTGCATCGCTCCCGCGACCGCATGAACCTCTACCGTGTGTTCGCCTGATGCAAGTTTTGCTGGGTTCAGGAGAACGTGCCAGAGGAATGGAGTTAGGGCGCCAATCTCGCTGGGTGTAGCGGAGTAGGTCGCTTCCATCCATTCACCTCCATCTATTCGGTACTCGACCCGATCTATGCTTCCTGCTTGGCCCCATGCGTGGCCGGTGATATTGATCGCGTCACCAATGGTTAGGTTGAGACTGTGACTCTGCAGGCTTGGGTCGATGAGTGGGGACTGGTCCGAATCGCGCAGGAATAACGCGAGGTCAACTGCTGCGCGCGCATCGACCATGCCATAGCCGAACTCGCGATTCCAATAGGGATCGACTTCGGGAGCACTCGGCTCACCGCGAAGTTCGGAAGTATGCTTGAGAATCTCTTTGATTTGCAGCGGAGTGAGATTCTCATTGGCTTCGATGACCAATGCAATCACTCCGCTCACCGCGGGTGTGGCGTAGGAAGTGCCACTACCACGCCCCGTGTAGCTATTGTCAGAGGCATCGGCCCCGAGGAAATTATTGCAACCACCACTACTCACACATCCTTCTGCTTGAATGATATTCGAGCCGGGTGCGCTAATCTCGGGGACCAGTTCGTTGACCGGATTCCCGTCGCCGTTGTCCTTGCGTGGCCCGCGTGAGGAGTATCCAGCGATTGTGTCGTCTGAGCGGTTTACCGTGTTCTGGTCATCGGTGGCAGCAACTGTAATCGAAAGCGAAGATGCGCTCATCCCCGAAAGCCCATCGTTGTCTTCACCGTCATTGCCGGCAGCATTCGAGACCACCACACCCAATTCCATCGCCTCATCGAGGATCCTGCTGTGCATGTCGTTGCCATCTGAACCCCCGTTCTCGTGGCTGGTTATTCCCCATGAAAGAGAGATGATATCGATACCGTGGCTAGCTTCATCTGCGCCCGCCCAGGCATCGTCACGATGATCGATAATCCACTGGAGGCCGTTCATGGCTGATTCGTAGAATTCCTGTTCGAGGAGGTAATTCTCGAAGGGTCCGGCTCCGACATCTGTGCCGATTCGGACGTCTACAAGGCCTGCATCGGGTGCGGAGCCGTAGAAATCGGATTGCGACCCATCCGCTTCAATTCCCGTAGCGCTGGCCATTCCCATGCAGGCAGTGCCGTGTTGGTTGCCATCGTCTGGGTCGAATGAGCCGTCGTCTTGACGGCCGCCGGCGAGGATGCATTGTGGGTCCGAGTGCATGTAGCAGACAGCATCGTAGCCGGCGACGAATTTTTCATTCAGTCCAGGGTGTTCATTGTCAACACCGGTATCGACCATAGCGATGTTGACGCCTTTGCCAGTGACTCCGAAGTCCCAGGCACCAAGCGGATATTCGGTCGAGTTTTTCGCCTTGACTGCAGGAGTCTGAACATCGCCGTAAAAGACCAATGAGCCGTATCGCTCAACCATGACAACTCCTTCGATTTCGGCGAGTTGCCAGACTTGTGAGGCATCGACATCTCCCAGAAGAACAGCGTCGACGAGAGTTAGTTCGAGATTGATTTCGTAGCCGAGTTGCGCGAGGGTGTCGCGGTCGGCTTGAGTCACCTCACGCGCGTAAGAGATTCCCACATTGACCGGACCGGCCGCGCTCTGAAGTGAATCATGGATGCCGTTTCGGTCGGAGTCGAGTGTGGTGTATTCCCACCACTCGAGGCTGGTGTCCCACCAAATTGGAGCTTGGGTCGGAACCTCGATGGTCTGTCCCACCTCAATCATCTGCAAGCCCTTAGCATCGAGTGGTTCCAACCTCTCTTCAGCACTCGTCGCTGCGATGCTGCCCGCCAATGGCGACATCAGCAGAAGCACGAGCGCGACTGCCACCGACCTGCTATTCATCAGTCCACGCCGCACAACGGTACACCTTCAATCCCACCTATTCGCGAGATTGAAACAAAACCACAAAATCGAAGATTACTCTCGTTTGAATCAGATTTGGTGGGGGCACTGGGATTTGAACCCAGATCAGCGGGTATCTTCCGCCTAGCGTGCACCTAGTAGATGCACGCTCTCGGTTTGCGACGGGTCGGTGCTCCAGTTGGTCATCAAAACCATCAGATTACCTACTCGTCGTCATTCCCGTGCAACTGGAGCCCGCTGTACTACCAGGTTATACTATACCCCCAAGGGAGTGAATCGACGAGCGGCCTCACTCTTATGATGCTCACGGTTGAGTCGTGTCGAAACCCTACGCGACCTTGGCAGGCATCTATCAAATTGAACTGAGCAACTTGCCGATGTTTGAATTCATAGGGAACCTATCAAAGGTCCAACAACCAAGCTCACGAGTAACCAAGCCCCAAGCATGGCACTGGCCAAACCCCAAGCTCTCGGACGGATGCCCACGCTGAGACTACCCAGTGTGCGAGGGATTGGGCCAGTAACGCCGATTATGCCACGCGAGAGCACGACCGCTAGACCCGCGGTGAGGATTAGTCCAGCCAACATCGCCAAAGCAAAAATCACCCCAAATCCACCTGTGCTGGCGACCGAGCCAACCCCCTGAGCGACCATGTCAGGTGTGCGTAACCAGATTAACCAAGCAAGCCAAATTCCTAGATGGACATCATCACTGAATGAAGAGAGCTTTCGCCATTCACGGTAAGCCTGTGGAAGAAGGGAATGCAGTTTTCCAGCAATCCAATCAATCTCTGGTATTCTTCCTTTGGTCAGTGTTCTGACGCCGTGATAGGTAAGCAGTGATGCAAGACCAACTTCAATCCAAATCCAAATTGAACCAAGTCCAGCAACCACCATGAGAGAAATCGGTACTGCCCAAATCGCAAATCCAAATCCGGCTCCCAGCAAAGTTAGCAGGACTCCGGAGCCGGGCAGCAGAACTTCGTCGGGCTCCTCATAGCGACTTTCGCGGGGCATCGCGAGGATGAATATTGGTAGGAGCGCGGTGCCCCAAAGCAAAGTCAACGGATCGAGGAAGCTGTGTCCAGAACCCTTGCCGGCATCCTCGACCGCGTCAGAAATCTCGGAACTGGAATAGGTCCCCGGAGCCCAATCAGTAACGAATCCGGCAGCGTCGATGATGATTACAGCGTCGCTGGCGCCGCTGGGGAAAGCCAGCCCTATGCTTGAATCGGACTTGTCCATCAGTAGCGGCCAGGAACCGTTGATAATAGCCGCGTGAGAATCTAAATCGACAGCTCTGACCCCTTTTCCAGTCGCAATTTGAACAAAAGCGACATCGCTGTCGATCAAGGCTTTGGCCATCTGGAAGTCATTGGCTTGACGAATCGCATTGGCCGACCCCGGCACATACATCCCGATGACCACAGCGTCGGACTCTGAGAGTAATTCAGAGAGTGAAATCGAGCCGTCACCGCCGTGTTCGAGCAATGCGAAGGAAGGAGCAGCGCCGTCGGCTCGCGAGGCATTCGCATCGATATCAGGCAAATGAATCGCTGGCCCGATACTGGCGATAGCGAGAACGAGAATTACTGCATAGGCCGGCATCGGTAGCATCGCCTCACGCATCGAGGCACCCAACCAAGCGATGACCCCGAGTGGAATCATCACAGCAACCCAAGTGCCACTAAGCAGAGCCTCGGGGTCTTTCTCAACCTCGAATTTCAGAACCGCCACAACATCGCATGGTTCAGCTGGGTCCTGGTCTTGGAGAGTAAAGCAAGCATCGATCATGTACAATCCTGGCTGCAATGGATTCGAGGTCGACCAAGTTAGAACCGTCCGATTAGCCTCTCCCACTCTGAATGAATGCGGCGCCTCAAAGTGCTCGAGGCGCTCATCCTCCTGACCGAATCCATGTACCATCGATTCGTAATCATCCATTGGTCCGACGACCTCGATGAACTGATCTGAGAAGTCGTCGGGACCCCACGGTGAAATTGGGGTGAATTCGATTCTTGTGATCCTATTGGAGTCGGTGACCTGTTGCATTTGTGGATCAATCAGGTCACCGGTGAAAGTGATTCCACTCCGAGCATCATACGTCCCCCACCAAAGCGAACCAGATTGAACGCAGTCGTGTTGGACGGAAACTTGCAGAGAGAGCACATCCCCAGGACCAAGGCTGATATTTCCGATAGGAACCTCGACTCGGAAAAGATGAGACTGAGTGTAGGATTCCTCCATCGTCACCTCATTCGTCGCAGCCCCATTCAAAATGGTGAACGAACCCCACTGCAAGGTAACGAAGAAACTCGTTGTCGCACCGGCTGGAGAGCCTGGAATCAGGTTTGTCTGCCTACAAATAGGCGATTTTGCTTCGAGGGAGGCAAAGAGATCGATTGTGACTACTGTTCCGTTGAGTGAAAACGCTTCCTCAATCGGCGCGCCTTGAACATCGAGCAGTGTCTGAGGTGCGCCGACCGTTTTCGAGAAACTCGCTGAACCACTAGGAATTCCGGTGACTATTGGCCAATCGCGCCGCAACTCTGGAATCTCTTCGGTTCCGTGAAGGAAGATATTGTGAGATTGTGGTAGTTCAAGGTCAAGACCAGGACCGTATTCTTCTCCACTTTGAGCAGAAGTGCTGCTCGACGCCAGAGTCCCGATAAGTAGCAGAATCACCACTACTGTCAGAATCCGCGGCCTCGGCATGGCTATCCCTCTCAACTCAACGCCCTGCCGACCGGCATTCAAACCCCGCGCTTACTCGTGTTCGATGAATAACGATTCCAAGAGGGATTAGAATTCGCTTCCTCCTAGAGGAAGCGCGAATGGACGATGATTGCCATCAAGGCTCCAGAGAGTGTGGCGAGGAAGTTCACGGTGTGCTTACCGATGATTCCCTTATTCTCGAATACGGCACCCAGAATCGAATCGACTTGACAGCCTAGCCAACCGATTATCGTCACAACTGTGAAGAGGGTCATCAGTGGAATCGTCGATCCTGCAACAGAAGACAATGAGACTGCCATGAATGCCATGAGCAGCCCCCCCGTAAGGGCTGCGAACGAGCCCGTCACGGACATCCCTCCGTTGGTGCCGGCCGGGACGGCCTCGAGATTGATGATGCTGCGAGTCCGAGGGTCGAGGCTGCCGATCTCAGAAGCAAGCGTATCTGCGGCAGCCACGGATATTGAAGCGGCGGCAGCCAGGTAAGCCCAATCGGGCTGGTCAAGAGCATAATTAGCGACGGCGATAATCGACGCAACTCCACCATTGGCCATCACATTCCTCCAACCTCTAACTCCCTTGTTGTCCTCGGCTAGGCGCAAGGCCGCCTTCTCATCGTAGCGCCACAACGTCGCCAAAGAACCAACGACGAGGAAGAGAATGAGAATGGTCAGCCAAGTCCAATGGCCTAGCAACGAGACCGAAAATCCGACCGTCGCCGCAGCGACCAAACCACTCCGATTAAGCATCCCTCGAAGGCCTGAAATCAGCATCATCCCAGTGACCAAACCGATTGAGACCATCTGGTCGGAGCTGAGTTCCATGATAACCCTCAACCTTCTCTGTCGCCTTCGGATGATGAAGGATTCCCTGTCACTATCAAACTACCGTGGGCATGTGGCGTACCGTACTTAGTACTCGACGGGTTAACCAAAGGACGGCTGCGATTAGAATCGTAGTCCAGCCCACTATACTGATGAGGACGCCAATTTCACCAAATCCAATCCATTCAGGAATGAAAAATGACAGGTATGAGGTTCCATTCCATATCGCGTGGCCACCCGCGGCGAGACCGTAAGCCGGCAAGATATGACGAGGGGGGAGAATTTGGACCCCATCCTCGGAGCGATAGCGTGCAGCCTCTGACGAAGTCACGAGGTCTGTGATAATCTCTTGAGACGTGTTGACGCCGTCCGCGTCACGCGCCTCACCAGTTTTCGAATCAATTAGTAGCCACGAAGAGGAAGAGGTATCAACCTCATTCAATAATTCCTCTAGGCTCCCTCGAGGCTGATCATATCCGGAATAATCCCCATCACCATCAACATCGATACCTAGATTCTCCGCAGCGTCAACAACATCGACCGTTAATCGCCGCATTAGCCAGCGGATTCTTTTGTCCATATCGTAGTCCTCGACCAAACAACCGACTGCGAATCCGCTAATCCCAGTCCACAGTGCGTGTCCGGGAATCGAACCAATTCCGCGGATTAGAGTCGTGAAACCAAGACTTAGAGAACCTCCAATGGTGCCCATTAAGATATACGACATATTCTCGATGAGGGCGAAACCCAAACCCACGGTGAAACCGATTTGCAACCCGTGGCGAGCACTCTTTATCGAAGGCAGAAATAAGAGCACTGCGAGCAATTTCCACAATTCTTCCCCGAGCGGGGCGCTCAATACCAACAAGAGGAATTCAGCCGCCGCACTAGGCAAAGAAGAAGGAAGAATACTCGGAAATATCCAGGTATTAATCACCAAAGCCGGGAATGCCGAAGCCATACCTGCGATTAACCAAGCTTCGGCATCCCGGCGCCTCGTCGGCAATCCAATCCATTTCGACGAGGTCGCCCACCAAGCAAAAACTGGAATCGAGAATCCCATTATCCATAGAGGGATTGCAAGAAAAACGAACAACAGGAGGTACAGCCATTCAGTCGACTCGCTGAGAGCGAATAGAGTCACAAATGCACTCGTCGCAACAGTGATTGAGAAAACCAACCAAACTTGCCCATGAGGAGGCAGGTCCAACACAGAATCATCTGGAGTCAAGAATCTCTTGAAACGAGTAGGGGCGACAGTACTCAGCGAACCTCCCTCGGGCAATGGATGATGGCGACTACCCTTCGCGTCGGGAATCGCCAACCTGACGTGAACCAATTTGGGTTTGTGAAGCAGCAATAGGAATGGGATTGGGGTGATGGAGCAGATTGCACCTATTACTGAGATTAAGGCGACTCCGGAGAGTGCCCCCTCAATCAAGGAAGCCAAGCCGAATTGAACAATAAGGAAAGCCAACATCACCGTTCCGAGCATTCTCCAATAATTTTTCCAAGGCTTGCTCTCGGTAGCCAATCGAATGTTCTCAGGAGCAGGGCTCAGGGGGACCGGTTCCTTGAGTTGGTATCGGCGACCAGAAGCGTCTGTGATAATCCGCGGCATCAGAACCACCGTAGTGCCGCTCAGATCGCCCATCACTCGCGACGCCCAAGGCATCCGGTGCGGTTCCTCATCACAGCGACGATACTCCGTGAACGCCGACCCATATAGGGTTCAGCACGTCTTAACTGGTATTTCCTAAGATAGCACCACAGGCTCCACAGAAGAGTTCGACGCGATTTTTGTCCTTCTGCATACTCCATTCTCCACAAGCTGGGCAGGGGGGCAGGCCCTTCTCACTGGGTGCGACTCGAGGGCCAGCCCGACGCTTTTTCTTGCGTGGAACATACCAACCACTCTTCGGCTTCCTCACCTTCGGCATGTGCGTGACCCGATACGACATCGCGGGCTCCCTCAAGACACTTCTGCACGCTTAGACAAAGACCACATCTCTGATGCGACCTGTTCGAGAGAAGACTCTGAGGAGCGGAGTGAAGCCAGAGCACCGTTGAGGTGAAGTGGTTGTTCGACTACGCTCGCGCGTGGATTGTGTTGTTGTTGGCGCGGGCGTGTCCGGACTTTCGTGCGCGATTCGCTTGCTTGAGGCCGATCATTCAGTCCGCATAATCGCGCGCGAGTTCTCTCCTAATTTGGTATCAGACCGTGCTGCCGCACTTTGGTATCCTTTCCTTGTTCATCCGGTGGAAAAGACCGATCGGTGGGGGACCGAGACCTATGCAGAATTGTTGCGATTGGGCGAGGGGGAATTATCTGCGGGAATTTCCATGAGAAAAGGACGTGAATACCTGCGCGAGCGGGTGGAGTTACCTGGTTGGAGAGGAGATATCACGCATTTCCGTGTGCTTGACTCCGACGAGATTCCGAAACCGTGGGTCTTCGGTTGGGAATTTGAATCGCCAATCATCGAAATGCCGTTTTACATGCCATGGCTGATTACACGCACACGCGAACTTGGTGGAATTGTTGAGAAGGGAGAAGTCGGTGATCTTAGTGAGATTAAGGCCGACCTCGTAGTAAATTGCAGCGGAATCGGGGCGCGCGAATTGTGCAACGATTCCGAAGTGCACCCTGTTCGTGGACAGGTCATTTACATCGAGCAAGACCCTGGTTACGGACGCTTCGACCAACAGCCTGAGACGCTGACTTACACCATAGCGCGACGCGACTGCACCGTGCTCGGTGGCACTGCGCAAGTCGATGATTGGAATTTGGAAATTCGTGAGGCCGACCGCGAAGAGATTCTAACCAAGTGCGAAGCGGTCTGGCCAGAACTCGACCGAAGCAAAATCGTTGCAGAAGCGGTCGGACTACGCCCCTCGCGCAGCGAGGTGCGCCTAGAATCTGAAATCCTCGCCAACGGCACCCCAGTAATCCACAATTACGGACATGGTGGAGCGGGAGTAACTCTGTCTTGGGGTTGTGCTGACGAGGTTGTTAGCATCGCCAATAAATTTGCTTGAGTCAGCACCAATCAATCGTCATGATGCCCGACCCAAGCCGCCTCAGCGTGCAAGGTCTTCGACTTCACAGGGGAAATCTTGCGATAGACATTGTATGGACTTCGGCGCTCTCCACCGACCGTCAACAACCGCTCTAGTGGAATATCGAAGTGCTCCTCATTGCGCAGCAAGAGTGGCTCAATAACCTCCCAATCAGCCTCGGTCAGCTCGGTGAACTCGCCACCGTTCAATTGCGATGCAGACAGCCTATCGTGCGGGTCACGAACATAGATCGCCCCGCCACTAGACAACGAAAACAGATTGCTGCCCGGATACGGAGTCTCGAGAGCGCTCATGCCTCCATCGACTCCAAACTTCAGGCCGTTGATGATGACGAAGCCACCGCCGTCAAGCGGATCTCCGGCCATGAATGATTCAGCCAAGTAATCCAGCGCAGTTCCGTTGATTACCAAACGTGGTCCACCCACAGAATTGATCATTGGACGCCCCGCAGCATTGCCGAGAACAAACATCTCTCCGCCCTTCGACCCGTAGCCGTAGCACTGACCGACATCACCGTGAATGACCAACTCGCCAGACTTGTGAATCTGAGCAATTTGGTCCTGTCCATTACCATGCATATGGATTATCATGCCATCATTACCGCTTCCGAGATAATCTCCTGCCGCGCCCAAAACGTCGATTCGCACATCGCTTGTAGCTGGGCCGAAACCGTTTCCAATGAATCGGTGACCTCGGCAATTGATGACGACGAATCGCTTCCAGCCCATTCGGTGAAGAGCCACGAGTTCCAAGGCTAGCGATTCGATTCCTTCGATTGGATATGGCCGAGCGTCGACGACAATCGCTTGTGATACGCTCGCTGGCTCCGGCCTGTGGCCGAGCGTTTTCGGTCCAGTGTATGCATCGCACGGATAGGCAGCGGAAGATGCCACCGTGCGAATCAAGGCAGCCTCGACGAGGTCCTTCCAGACCGATTCGCGTAGGCTGCCACAATTGTAGCGGCGGTCTAGTAGTAGAGTCAGAGTATCCCAAACCCAAGTTCGACCCTTGTCTCCAGATGCGTTCTCGATTGCTTCTAGACAGGCTCGAGCCTCAGACCAATCCATCGATGACAGACCTGCAACGAGCCCATCGAAAGTGGACCGTGGCGTATCGAGAGTGAATGCATACTCGCCAGTCGGCATGAGTTTGTAATCACCCTCTGGAGTAGTGTTGACAATTGCACCGAACTTGTCACGCATCTCCAAAGTCTTGCTTCCGTCAGCGTTCGGCGTAACATCGAACATGAATGCGCCGCCATCGGTATATGACCCACCGCGCGCATTCCAATATTCATCCGCGCGCCGCCAAAATCGAGTATCCTCAGAGGCGAGCGAGTCGAGAACTGCATCGATAACCTGCTTCTCGGAACCACAGAATGCTATTCCAACATCGCCGCGCTGGTAAGCGAAAACCTGCGGGCGCAGCATCGATGTGTCAGTAATCCCAAGCAATCGATGAGTAGGACCATCGGATTGTGCGATGATGAAGAACCATGGACCATCGGGCGATCCGTGGATATGCGTTTTCTGAATCGCCTCGTAAACTACTTGCTTCTCCTTTGGCAGCATGATAAAGTCGAGTTCGCTGGTCGGTGCCAAGCTCTCAATCACATGTTCAAGCGTGTATCCGTAGACTCGGCGATGTAGATCGAAAGCCAGCGCAGCGACCTCGGTATCGGTGAAGAAAAGCGGTTCCATCCCTCTCTGACCGAGGTAATCTTTCACCGATACATAATTCGAGAAATCTCCGTTGTGAACAAGCGCGCAATCGATTCCCTGACCGAAGGGGTGTGCCCCACCAGGGTGTGTGACTCTACCGCGCGTAGGGTAGCGATGGTGACCTATCCAAACGTGTGCAGTCATGTCGTCGAGGCGGTAGTAGCGGATGACATCCTCTGCATATCCAACGATTTTCAAAATCAAAATATCTCGCCCGTGGCTCAAAACAAACGCGTCAGTTCGCCCGTCCTTGGCGTAAAATTCGACGTTTAGTGAATGAGTGATGTGGAAGGTGTATTCTTCTTCGACCGCGGCTCGGTCAGCCGCGTCGACAACTGCCGAGAGTTGGTTTTCGATGAATTCGTCGACTTTGTCAGCCCTCGGTGTGACAAAGTAGCAGACTACAGATGGAGGTTGGACCTCGAGTGCTGGCAGGTCTTGTTGCCAAGTTGGGAGGGTAGGCATTTCGTGGGTGTGATGGAGATTGTAGGATTCTGTGATGAGTTCTTCAACTCCAGATCGCACCTCGTTGTTGAGGTAAGCGACCGCGTAGAGGTAGGTCGAATCGAGGGTTTCGCGGTCGGTGCCGAATTGATCTGGATCAAGGCCGACCATCGCGACTCCGCCGCCCTTGCCGTTACCTCGGTTACGCATCTGTTCGAGTGAGTCGAATAGGTGGCGTCCAGCAACTGGTATTTCGCAGGCGAGGCCGACCACTCCACAGCCGCCTTCGGCTGCGTCTTCATCGCGCCGCTCAAACTTGGGATGGGATGCAGTCATTGCGCGTCGCGCATCGATGAAGGTGTTCGGGTCAATCATTCGATCTCCTCCAATCCGATTCCTGCAGCTTTACCTGCTGCTCTGGCAGCCTCGTCCTTACCCATGTAGCGAAGGAGATCGGTGCGGCCGCGTAATTCTGAGACATCTGATAGTCCGAGTTGTCGAAGGATGTCGCGCAGCCGGTACTGCATTGCAGTGTAGAGATTGTTGAGTCGCTCGGCAGCCCAATCCGGCTGCACCCATTCCTGCAACTCGATATCGGTCGTGGTCAAGCCCCATGGACAGCCGCGACCGGATGGCCCGCCCTCGCAATTTGAGCAGCGGGTACAGCCTAAACCGACAAGATCAGTGGTGCCGAGGACACAGCCATCGGCACCGAGTGCGATCGCCTTGGCAATATCGTCGGCTGTGCGGACTCCGCCACTGGCGATGAGCGTGACACGGTCACGCACACCCTCGGCTTGGAGGAATTTGTGCACCTTCGGAATCGCCAATTCAATTGGCATGGCGATATTCTTCTTAGCGATTTCAGGTGCTGCGCCGGTGCCGCCATAGGAACCATCGAGATGGATGATGTGCGCACCGGCGTAGAAAGAACCGACCGCGACCATGTCGACATCGTGCGGGGTGCTCACCTTGACCGAAAGCAGAGCGGTCGGATTGACGGTCTCAATCCAATCGAGATGCTTCGAATGGTCCTCGACCGAGTAAGTCGAATGGAATGGGAATGGGCTGAATAGGCTGACGAAAGGAACGCTTCCCCGCAACTTCGCAACCTCTTCGCCAGCCTTTGCTGCAAGCAAATGACCCCCGAGTCCAGGTTTCGCGCCCTGTGCGTACTTGAATTCGACAATCGGCGCCGCCTGAATCGTCTCTTCCTCGACGCCGAAATAACCGGTCGCAACCTGAGTGATGACGTTCTCCTTACATTCCATCAATTGCGAGGGATAGCCGCCCTCACCAGTCGACATGAATGAATTCCAGCGCGCCGCGTTGCGGGCGCGCGACATCATCACATTGACCGACACCGAACCGTACGACATACCGCCGCCGTACCATGGAATGTCGGTTGTCAACTTGTTCTTGGCATCGCCGCGGCGGTTGAGGTCGAGCTTGGTTGTAATCGAATCCGAGTGCTCGAGCCAATCGCTTTCAGGCAAGTACTTGAAATCCAATCTGTCGAAACCGCCGTCGGATTTTCCGGTTTTGTAATTGAGTCCCTCTGGGATTTCGCCGGTTTCAGCCATATACCAAGTTGAGAGAATCAACTCATCTGTCCAGCGTGCGTCACCAAGAGCCTCTGGTGGAATGTAATCGCCCATCGCTCGAGCGCGCATTCCGTCCTGCATCAGGCCGGTCGTTTTGGTAAGCAATTCTTCGCTCGGCAATTGCACCTTGCCCTTGTATGCATCCTTGAATTCCTGTATAATCGACATCAGATAACACCCCCACTAACATATCCCTCGATCCCTTCGAAGGCTTCGTCCTCGAGATGGTTCACTATCATTGAGCGGCCGAATTCTCCACGGAGTCGACGAGCCTCACGGATTCCCATCGCTCCGAGGATTTCGAGCAGCTGGTCACGCCATGACGCGCACAGATTGGTGAGCCGCTGCTCGGCCCATTCCTGTGTCATCTTCTTTGGAAGAGTTCCACGAACTTGCTCGCGGTCGACCAGAGAGCCGTGTGAGCGGCCTTGCAGTGCGAATAGGACTGGAAGGTCGAGTGCGACTGCGTCGAGTCCACTGATTATTGCCTTTGGTAGGTGGTCGGCGCTGACGAGTCCGCCCGCACCGATTAGAGTCACCATATCTCGGCAGCCCTTCTCGATTAGGAGCATGTGGGCTTCCTTGAGTAAGTCCGAGATGAATCGGCCGTCGTCGAAGCCGCGGCCGTGTAGGTCAGCGTTGAGGTGAACGACGTCTACGCGGTTGTTGACTGCCTTCATCAGACGATCTTGCCAACCTTCTGTGAAACAGATGCGAACTCCAATCAGAGCGTCTGTTGCCAACCTCGCCGCGTCCAGCGAATCCTTGTCCCAGCCATCGAGTTCGATGAGTCGTGCGGCAGGGAACATCTCTACCATCTCCGGTTTTTCCTTTGGAATCACTGGGACGATGTTCGGAGAATCCATTCCCCTCTCAATTACGTCTGCTGCTTTCATACAAGCCAACGTATCGATTCTCTTGCTGGTCGAATCGAGCACCTTTGCCAACTTGGCTGTTCCCAAATCTCCAGGTGGAACATCGAATACGAAGGGCACCTGAATTGTGAACATGTTCGGGATCTTACCCTGCAAATTTCCTTCCTCATCGAATGAAAGGTGCATCGGCTTGGTACCAATATCGACCGATGTACCGATGAGTTCGCGGCCGTGAATTCCATCTCTGCTCGGGCGGACGATCTCAGACATATCCGTCAGCATACCATCGAACCCAGGTCCGCCAAATCGGCCGCGGTAACCTTGTCCACGGACAGGCACCAAGCCCTTCTTCGATTCTTCATCAATCGCTGCAATATGTCCGTGAGTGGTGTACGAATCTCCGAGGGCAACCCTCTTGGGATTCGGTAGCACCTTGACAAAATCCGGATGTTGAACGGTGCAGCGAAGGCAACCAACGCATAGTTTTGGGAGGGGATGAAAGCCACCAACTGGGCCAGAAAATACTCCATATGTGCAAGGTCGAGAAAGGATGACATCTGGTTTTAGTCCATAATGAAATAATTCTGAAACTATGAACTTGGCCAATCCGAATTTACCGACTTCGACGAGAAATCTATGTGGTAGCGGATCTACATCATCGACCTCTTCTGTCTCGATATGATAGCGATGATATTGGTCTGCAAGTTCTCTTCCAATTCGTGCGGATTCCGCTCCGAATCTGTCCAGCGTCAATGCACTTGATGCGGCTAATGCCGCGTCCCCTGTAGTCGAATCAAGCATGTTGCTTACTCCAATACTGACAGCACTGTGACGCCAATGATATAATCATTGGTGCAAACGCACACTGAAATGCCTGAAAAGTGTGTGTAATCCCTATAATCTCGA
>Ga0209228_1000939_pt1 | contig 14828 bp, 3 predicted proteins | sample METZYME_3_150m_FD_187547 | JGI IMG/M metagenome (GOLD analysis project Ga0209228, IMG submission 187547) | Marine microbial communities from oxygen minimum zone in mesopelagic equatorial Pacific - METZYME_3_150m (SPAdes) (version 2) | ecosystem: Environmental > Aquatic > Marine > Oceanic | place...
TGAGAATGAGGACGAGAAGTACAATCGTTGGTCGGTGAGAAACATCGGTTGTGTAGAGTTCAGCATCATCGTCTGCTGCTGCGAGATCGCGTCGCTTCTTCCGCTTGGCCTCGAGTTCAGCACGCCGCGGGTCATATCCTTCGATTTGCCCCGCACCTCCACCGAGCATGACTTCAGCATCGCGGCCTACCAATGCCAAGCGCTCGTCGCGCTGGGTAATCGATTTCAGTTCAGCGCGAATCTCTCCGCGTGCGACCAACCATAGCGAACTGAGTGCGAAAAGGCCGAGCCCAGCCATGGTTGCTGTTTCGTTGTTCAATTGTACTGAGAGACCGATGGTGATTACCAGTAACCAAAGCGCTGCAGCCGCCGGCTTGAGCAACTTCTCCATCTTTTCCGCGCGCGGGAGGTAAATCGCCATCACCGCACCGGTGCTGGCAACTGCGGTGAGAGAAATATCGAGGTCAGGAATCGAGTCGGTTGCCTCAAGGATTCTCGCCGGCTCATTGGTTGAGATGGCGATTAGGAGTGGCAATGACATCAGAGCGATTCCATTGGTGAATCGAGGCTCGTCATCGGGCTTTCCGCGATAGAGGATTGATCCGGTTGCAATCAGTATCAGAATCACCCACATCTCGTCCAGCCCGTGTTTCCACCCAAGCATCGCAGCGCTGACAGCGATAATCGCCAGCAGCGCCACTGCGCCTCCTAGCCTCTGTCCAACGAATTCAGCCCCAAGATGGGCCGCAGACACCGCCCCGACGACTACGAGCAGAGTGAGGGCGGTGAATCCTCCAGCATGTGCCATGACAATGATTGTGATCATCGGCAACCAGAGTCCCATCGACCATAATTGCAGAGCGCCGGAATCACGAATCGAAGCCGAGATTTCGGTGATTCCGAGGAAGCCTGCTGCCAGATTGACCCCGGTCGCCCCCATCTGCAGATTGACGATGAGCATCAGTCCGACCGAGATCACGAAATAGACGGCGAATGGAGTCGGAGCGAGTTCAATCAAATTGCCCGGGTCGGACCACCCATTCGTCATCATCACGGTTCGAACCGCCTCGACGACAATTTCTTGCAACAATACCCAAGACCACGGCAGCAGAACTGTAGCGCCCGCGAGCGCGGGAGCTTTGCGTATCACAGCGAGCACGGCAGTCCCGATGTGAAGTGTCGTCAGCAGAGCTAGGAGAGCCAATCCACCATCGCCGCCAGCGGCCTCCGACTCTGCTGGTATCAGAATCACTATGAGCACCAGAACGCCGACCGATCCAACCCAAAGAACGCGGTCAGTGACGCGGTTTTGGTCACGCAGCATCACGAATCCGGTAAGAATCGTAGCAAAGACAGTGAAAGTTTCGTAGCGGTCGAAAAGTGAGATGGATTCTGTCAAATCGCCAAAGATGAGAAGCAGTGAGAACACTGCTCCACCCGCCAATAAAGGAATGGCCACCCTGAGCTTCTCTACCCCTCGCACGACGAGATAAGAGCCGCCGAAGGCGCCGGCGAGGAATGTCACCATTCCGAGCGCGAAGCCGGAGTCCTCTCGGCTGGAAGCGACTGCCATGAGGGCTCCGACCATTCCGAGAGAAATCGATACGCCCCAGAGTCCCGGCTGACCCAAGCCAGCCGCCTTGAATCCCTTGGAAAACCAATTGTCTTCGCGCGCGAAGCGCGCTGCCATGGCTGCGTTTAGACCAGTGATTACCATTAGGAGCAGGAAGAGAATCAGTGGTGTGTCGAGGGGTTCGATGACCAGAGAGCCAGCGGTGAACCCCTTGGTGACGGCGTGCATTCCAATCCATAGGTTGGAGGCTGCGACACCGAGGGCTGCCAAGTTGCCAGAGCCTCGGTGTAATGCGAGTCCATGGAGCAGTAGGGTTGCGACGAGAATCATCACAGCGACTCCGACCTCTCCTCCAATCGAGCCCGCCGTTGAGCCAATCGCCAACAGAACCAACGTGGCTTGGGCCGCAATCGCATCGTGATCGTGGCGGTAGGCGACGAAGACGTTGAGAGCGACGAGGAGAATCAATAGGACAGCGAGGACTTCAACAGAAATAGGGAAAATTCCAGCTAATTCCCAACGATTCAACTCAATTGCAAGCCCGTAGAGCACCTTCATCGAAATGATGACCCACGAAACTCCCAGCAGATGCAAGTCTCGATTGGGTACCCAGCGCTCGCCGAGGGTGAAACCGGTGGCGGCGAGCGCCAAGAGCAAAATCAGAGAGATGAATGGCGGGAAAGCGGTTCCAGCGACGACGCTTAGTGCGCTGAAAACGAAAATCATCGCTACCATTAGCGACCAATTGACTCGGCGTTCGCCCTCTTTCGCCATCGAGGTAACGATATCATCCTCGGGAGCCGAGAGTACACTTCCATCGGCCTGAATGGCTCCCGCTTCGGCTCCGGTCGGTTCGGTGAATGGATCGAAGACATCTCCGAGAGCTTCATCGATTTCGGGCTTTGAGTCGGAGTTCGGAGATGTTGATTCCTGTTCGGCGAGATCGGAGAGGATGTCTTCCAATCCGAGATCGCCGATGTCGATGTTGCCACCCATCTTGAAGCGACGCTCGCGAATCACGCGGTCGTCTTTCTCATCACTCACGTGCGCGACAGGCATGGCACCCTGCGATAACCGCATCCCCGTCGGGCCAAGTCGAAACGATGTATGCGTGCGAACACGAGTTTAGACGCAGATTCGCACCGGCGGGTCTCCGTAATGGTTGAAAGCCAATTGTCAACGTCGGCCGCCATGGAGAGCACCTCCCGCTCGTCCACCCCGGCTTCCTTCGCGACCCCGTTAGCCTCTCACGGCCTCGACCCCAGCGGCGCAGTACATTGGAATCTCGCTTCTAGTGAACTCCATGAGCGCGCCGTTGAGCGCGGTGAAGCACAGCTCACCGCGCACAATGTCTTGCTCGCGACGACCGGCGAGCGCACAGGTCGCTCGCCGAACGACCGATTCATCGTCGACGAGCCAGGTCTAGCTGACCATGTTTGGTGGGGTAAGGTGAACAAGCCGACCAGCCGCAATGTCTTCGAAGGGCTACTGGAGAAGGTCAGAGCCCACTTGGATGCGGCTGACGAACTTTTCGTTAAGGATGCTCACTGCGGTGCTGATTCAAATTATGCCATGCCGGTACGATTGGTTACCGAGAAGGCATGGCACGCTGCTTTCTATCACAATATGTTCGTTCGCAGCGATCCAGCAGACCTCACCGAGCACGTTCCACAATACACGATTCTACACGCGCCTGAGTTGCTCGCGGACCCGAAGATCGATGGAACAAACTCGGAGGTATTCGTCATTCTAGCTCTCGACCGAGGTCTGGCAATCATCGGTGGAACCCACTACGCGGGCGAAATCAAGAAGGCAATTTTCACAATCATGAATCACATTCTTCCAGGACTGGGAATCATGCCGATGCACTGCTCAGCCAACACTGACGGCACCGACGCAGCTCTCTTTTTCGGACTCTCTGGGACTGGAAAGACAACTCTCTCGGCAGACCCTGAAAGGGCTTTGGTTGGGGACGATGAGCATGGGTGGTCCGATGATGGAGTGTTCAACTTCGAAGGTGGGTGCTATGCCAAGCTCATCGGACTGTCCGAGGAGGATGAGCCTGAGATTTTCGCTACGACTAGGATGCCAGGAACTATCCTTGAGAATGTCATCCTAGATGCCTCGGGCGTACCGGATTTCGATAATGGAACCTTGACTCAGAATACGCGCGGTTCATATCCTATTGAAGCGATTGAGAATCGCACTGAGGATTCTACCGCAGGTCATCCAAAGAATGTTGTTTTCCTGACCTGCGATGCCTTCGGCGTCCTACCTCCACTCTCTCGCCTGACGCCCGAACAGGCCGCTTACCACTTCATGTCAGGATATACTGCGAAGGTCGCTGGCACCGAGATCGGCGTGACAGAACCTCAAGCGACCTTCTCGACGTGTTTCGGCGCGCCATTCATGCCCCGTCACCCAAGCATGTACGCTGACTTGCTATCGGCGAAAATTAGCGAGCAGGATGCGAATTGCTGGCTAATCAACACAGGCTGGATCGCCGGCGGTTACGGCGAGTCCAGTCGAATCAAGATACGCTGGACTCGCGCGCTGCTGAATGCTACATTGCGCGGCGATCTCGACGATGTTGTCTTCGTTCGTGATGAGCGCTTCGGGTTTTCTGTTCCAACTGAGTGCGAGGGTGTTCCGAGCGAGATATTGCAGCCGCGCGAGACTTGGACCGACAAGACTCGTTACGATAATGTGGCGAATTTGCTGGCTCAAATGTTCATCGAGAATTTTGAACAATACGAATCCGGATGTTCTGCTGAGGTCCTTGCAGCAGCCCCTCAAGTCATCGAGTGAGAATAGCGGTGATTGCGGGATCCAAATCTGTAAGATACACCACTATCGAAGCCTATTTCAGAGACGCGCAAAATCGCTGATTGATGAGCGACGACTCAACACCAGCGGCTGACGAATTACACGTCGTCACTGGAGCATTCGGCTATACTGGTAGATGGATTGCTCACCAATTATTGGCAGAAGGTAAACGCGTTCGAACACTGACTAATGCGGTGGGCAGGGACGATCCATTCGATGGGGCCGTTGAGGTCCATCCGCTAGATTTCGATGACCGCGAAGCTCTTGTTGAGTCGCTTCGCGGAGCGGATGTGTTGTACAATACATACTGGGTAAGGTACAATCATGAAGGAAGAAAATTTGACCACGATATCGCGGTGAGGAATTGTGCGAAGATGTTTGAGGCAGCAGCAGAGGCTGGTGTTCGTCGGGTTGTCCATTTCAGCGTAGCACACCCAGACCAAGCACCAGGATGGTCTTACTTTCGCGGCAAGGTTGAGAGTGAAAGAATACTGCGAGAATCGGGCCATTCCTACGCTATAGTGCGCCCAACGGTCTTGTTTGGAGGCGGGCGCAACGTACTCGTAAACAACATCGCTTGGATGCTAAGATACATACCGATTTTCGGGATATTTGGCTTTGGAAAATATCCGATTCAACCCGTTCATGTTCGTGATGTCGCACGGATTTCAATCGATTTAGGCGCGGGAGACGAAAACATCACGCGCGATGCGACAGGCCCCGAGACCTATCTCTACCGAGACTTCGTTCGGCTCATTGCCAGAAGCATGGGAGTTCGCCGCTTGATTGTGCCCATGCCCCCACTTCTTGCTTGGATGGCGGGACAAGTCATGGGGCTATTCATGCGCGATATGGTAGTCACCCGCGCTGAAATCAAGGGGTTGATGCGCGGGCTAGTCGCTTCAGATGAGGAACCGCTCGGAACCATTCACTTCAGCGAGTGGATTGAGCGACGAGGGTCAGAGATCGGACGGCATTATCACAACGATCTAAAAGAACGAATTTACAGAAATTAAAGTTCTACGTAACTTTCTGTTTTCACTCTGCGAATTACCCAGAGTTGCAGTCGAGAGAGGTCACAGACGCTGCTGAGCGTGTCGCTGCGCGTCAACAGTCGTAATCGCAGCCATGTGAACCACTTGGCGGACCGAGTCACCGCGCTGTAGCACGTGAGCTGGCTTCGCAAGCCCTTCGAGAATCGGTCCAGTCATCTCAGCTCCAGCGATTCTCTGAAGCAATTTGTATGCTATATTCGCGGAAGCGAGATTCGGGCAGACGAGAACATTGGCCGAGCCTTCGAATTCCATGAATGGGAATTCCTTCTGGCGGTCAGGGACCAGTGCGGTATCCGCCTGCATCGGCCCGTCGATGATCAAATCACCATCAATCTCACGGGCCATCGAAATTGCTTCCTCGATGCGGTCGGTTCGTAATTCGCCCGAGGTGCCGAAATTAGAGAAGGAGAGCATCGCCACCTTCGGTTTGACTCCGAATCGGCGCGCGACGCGCGCGGTTTGTACAGCGATTTCAGCGAGTGTGCGCGAATCAGGATAGATATTGATCGTCGCATCGGCGATGAACATCAATTGACCATTGACGGTCATCATGTAGAGACCGACGATGCGATGTGCAGAGGGGTCGGGTCCGATGGTTTGCAGACACGGCTTGACGATGTCTGGATATTGGTGGGCGATGCCACCGAGATAACCGTCAGCATCGCCGCAGTGCACCATCATCGGTCCAAAATAATTCGGCGACTTGAGCAGGCTAACAGCGTCGCGGCGCGTGACGCCCTTGCGTCCGCGTAACTTGTGGAATTCATCGGCATAATCACCACGCCTGCGAGGGTCGTATCGAACATCGATGGTCTCGCATTCGAATGTCAGTCCGTGCTCCTCTTTCACCGCCTCGATACGCTCGGGGTGCCCGAGTAGAATTGGATCACAGATGCCCTCAGCGATACATTGTGCCGCCGCCTTGATGATAGTCGGCTCATCTCCCTCTGAGAAGACGATTCGCTTTCTATCACGCTTTGCTCGATTGATGACGTTACGCATAATCGAGCGAGTCAATCCCAGTCGAGCCTCAAGTGTCTCCTTGTACTTCTCAACGTCGAATTCATCTGCTCCGACGCGAGCCACACCTTCGTTAACTGCCGCTTCAGCAACAGCGCTCGCCTCCCAGATGAGTACGCGAGCATCGAATGGCTTGGGAATCAGATATTCTGGGCCGAACTGCATCTGCTCGCCCCCGTAAGCCGCAGCGACATCATCAGGAACCGGCTCCTTCGCCAATTCTGCGAGAGCCTTCGTCGCTGCCATCTTCATGCCTTCAGTAATCTCAGTAGCACGCACATCGAGAGCACCGCGGAAGATGTATGGGAATCCGAGAACATTGTTGATTTGGTTGGCGAAATCAGAGCGTCCAGTCGCAATAATCGCATCATCGCGTACCGCCATAACCTCAGAAGGAAGAATCTCAGGATCTGGATTTGCAAGAGCAAAGATCAGCGGGCGCTCAGCCATGCTCGCAACCATCTCGCCAGAGACCAATCCGCCACGTGACAATCCCAAGAAGACATCAGCACCGACCATGGCCTCTGCCAAGCCACCATCTGGCACATCGCGCGCGAAATTTGCCTTGTACTCGTTCAATTCTCCAGCAGCCTCACGAGTCTTAGTCAGAATCCCCTTTGAATCACACATCAGTAAATTCTCAGGAGCAACACCGAGACGCAGATAATGCGTAGCACACGAGATTGCACTCGCCCCAGCGCCAGAAATCACTACCTTGACTGCCGAGGCCTCTTTCTCAACAATCTCCAGCGCATTGAGCAGTGCAGCACCTGAGATAATCGCAGTACCGTGTTGATCGTCGTGCATCACAGGAATATCGAGCTCAGAAACCAGCCTACGCTCGATCTCAAAGCACTCAGGCGCCTTGATGTCCTCGAGGTTGATTCCACCAAAGGTCGGAGCAATCGCTTTGACAGCCTCAACGAACTCATCGATATCAGTTCGGTCAACCTCGATATCAAACACATCGATATCAGCGAATGCCTTGAACAACAGCCCCTTTCCTTCCATCACAGGTTTGCCAGCAAGGGCACCGATATCACCCAAGCCAAGAACAGCGGTGCCATTGCTGATGACGGCCACCAAATTACCCTTCGAAGTGTACTTGTAAGCGTCATCGGGATTCGCCGCAATTTCCTCACAAGGATAGGCAACGCCCGGAGAGTAAGCCAAGGACAATTCACGAGCAGTTCCGTGAGGTTTTGTCGGTTCGACGCTGATCTTCCCAGCAGGTGCAGCCGCATGGTAATCGAGAGCTTCCTTACGCAGACGATCCTCAGCCATGCCAAACCCTCGAGGTTTTTCGGGCCACCCCCTCCTCTTTGATGCTATCCTCCAGTCTTCGAGATAGTTATCGGCCCGCAGGTCAGCGCTTCTCCATCTTCACCCTCCCTCCTATAGAGGGAGACTCACAACAAAATCACCAACCCATGCCTTTCATAATGGGAACAAGCAGGCCAGTAGTTCGTGCCCATGTCATTTCGTCAGGAGTTGTCGAGGAAGCGGAGGTCTGCTCTGCTACTCGCCGCACTGATGGTAATGCTACCATGGACAGTCTATTCTGGGGCGGACGAACTGGGTTCTGAGTTGGAGTCGAGGCAGGTTATTCAGACCGCTTGGGGTGCCTCGGGGAGTAATGATACTGGTTGGGTCGATCTTGTAGCGACGGGAGCGGATCCGGCGAATGGAACCTATGCTTACAGCGATTTGTTTCTGCCGTTCGCCCCCGGAGCAGAAATCTCGAATTTGACATTCGAGATTTCAGTCAATGGCTCAGCTGGCTATTGGGCAACTGAGCCTCAACTGACATTGATGGATACTCAAACGCCGATCCTCGACTGGCGAGGATACGGCGATCTTGGTCGGCAGGATGAGATGGAGAATAATCCACCGACCGTTCTCAATGGGACTTTAGATACTCATTTGCGTCCCAATTCCATCTCTGACGCCTCGTGGGAATTACCTGCAGGTGTTTCTTTGACAGACATGGTGATTGAGGCGTTGCGACCTGCCGACCCGAAGATTTCGTTTTCGGTGCAGGATGTCGAGATCCATGACAGCGCCGTCAATCCAATCGACGGCCGATTGTACCTTCTTCTTGATGACGACCTGCTCCACCTCGACGCTCGGGCTCAGAAACCAATCATCGATATTGAGGTCGGAGTGATGGGCAGGTCGTTGGGAATCGACGAAGACGGTGGCAGGTTGTTGATTGGCACAGAAAATGGATCGGTACTTTCTCGTAGCTTCTCAGATTCGTCGATGCTTCCAGATTTGTTGATTGGCGATGGCTCAGACGATTCTGGCATCCACGCTATTGCCGTCGATGATTATGGGACCATCTGGGCTGCTGGATTCTGCACTGTGCATTACAGGACTATGAGTGCCAATGATTGGACAGAGTATGATTATTGTCAGACTCAGAATATCGAGACACCCTCTGACATTCTAATCATCGGCGATAGAGTCCATCTCGCCACGAGCACCGCTGGAGTCCACCTTCTCGATTTCACTACGAGTTCTTCCTCAGGGATTGTCTCTGTAACAATTGATTCACACACCGTGTGGAATACTCAGAACTTCCTTATGTCTAACTACATCACTGACTTAGCACTCGTTGGCAATCATCTCCTTATCGCCACCTATGATTCTGGAATCAACCGTCGTGATATCGCCTCTCAATCTTGGTTGGCGACTTGGTCGACAAGCAATTGGCTCTCTTCAAATCAGGTCCACGGACTTTCGGTCACCGAAGGTTGGCTACACATTCTCGCGGGCGCCGTGGTTCACGCCTACGACACAAATTCGCTCATCTTCCGCTCTCAGACTCAACTGACCGACATCGGTCTGTATGAAAATGGAGCGATGGCGATTCCATGGCCGGCGCACGCCGGTCGCGGCCCTACCTCCCCGACCGCATTATTCAGCGATGGTTCGGGTACGCTTGGCATGTTGGTTGGCGAGACGCCTGCCGGCACCCTGACTTTGGTTAGTAGCCCATCTACCGACGGGATGACGGTCGTATCTCACATCGAGGATGGAGAGAGGGGCGAGATCTGGATTGGTGGTAACAAGATTATCGATCGCTTTGACGCATCGGACCAGATTTGGAAGTCACCGATTGACATCAGGGATTACGTCAGCAGCCCCGGACAGATTATCTCAATCATTCAGGATGGTAACGACAAGGTTTGGATTGGAACAACGACTGCTGGGGTGCTGCGCCTCGATAATACCGATGGCTCCTACATTGGTACGGTATCCGGGCTGAGTTCTAACCAAGTCTCCTCACTCGCCTTCGATACCTCAACTGGCTATCTCGTAGTTGGCCACAGCGAATCTGGGATTTCTATCATCGACACCAATCAGATGACTCTCATCGACACCCTGACGACTTCTGATGGCCTCGACTCGGACTTCGTGAACTCGGTGGCGGCGCGCTACGGAATCGCCTACATCGCGACTCCAGACGTGGGCGTGATGCGTATCGAACTCTCGACCTCGACAATCATAGGCTCATGGCAATCACTTGGCGCCGATGACCTCGATGCCACCCCTGTGGCAGTTGACGGCGATGTCGTCTACATCGGTCTCTACGGATTTGGAATTCTCGTTGTCGACAGGCTGACTGGAGATATCTCTGAGCATTGGACTCAGGACGCAAATACCCTGCCCGACGACGATGTTCTATCTCTCGAGATGGACGATTACGGTGGGCTGCTAGTCGGAACTGAAGGTGCCTTTTCGCGGTATGATGGAAATACTTGGACGACGATGACCAGCAGCGGAGGATGGTGGAACCGTCCGACGGTATTCTACGATGTCACGAGTGATGGTGACGGAATGTATGCGGGAACTAATCGCGGAGCATGTAAGTGGGATTGGCAATATCAATTCCAAGATTGTGTTAGTTCTCAGGACGGTTTGGAAAGTCGCTTCGTATACACCATCGAGATGCTCGCTCCCGACCGTGCCTATACGGGAGGTAACTCGGGCGCGGGCATAGTGAACATGGACAATTTCTCGGTCATTGAGACTTGGACGGCCGGCGATGACACTCAACGCTCGCGAACGGTGAAAATCAATGATATACTCTATCTGGGCTTCGAGAATACCGGAATCGCCCGTTATGATCTAACGAATAATGAGTGGCTGACGACTTGGGACGGAACTCAGGGCTACATCGATGACGATGATGTCACCGCATTGGTTCTGGGCAATGAATCAGGTACGATGTGGGCCGGTGGAGATTTCGGACTGACCCTAATCGACGTCGTCAATGACGATGTCTTGATCTCTTGGAATCGCGGTTCAAATACCGATGGACCAACCCTCTCAAACTCTCCCCCAGCTGACATCATAATCCACGACGGAATTTTGCATTATTCGCTCCAGAGGGCGAATGGATGGTGGGGTCAGAGCGATGAAATCTATCGCATCGAAATCTCATCTAACTCCAGCCTGAGCACAATCGACGCTGGGGCTCAAGCTGGATGGAGCGGTGTCGTTTACGGAATTGGGACGGTCGGAGAACAACTCTGGGTCGGAGTTCGACCGACACAGTACTGGAATGACGGAGATGGAACCATCGTCCGCTGGAATATGACCAATGAGACATGGGAAGAGGATTTGCCGACGATTGGCAATGTTCGCCGTGTCAATGCTCGATTCCTTGGCGAATGTTTCCCGATGAATGTCACATCCTGCGAACTCTGGGTTGCATACGGTGACCACATCATCCGTCGATTCAATGCCGACTCCATGACACTTCTAAACGAGTGGACCGACATCGAAGGACCGATTCGAGGAATGGAAGAGTACGAAGGAGAGTATCTCTTTGCCAGCATGAACGGAATCTTGCGTTGGAATCCTGTCAATGCGACTTGGCTCGACTCCTGGACCCCAGGCGATGGACTACCATCCGACTCCGAGGAGGAGTTCTACACGATGGCCATCATCGACGACGACCTATGGCTTGGGTCGATGGAGTCGAGTGGTTGGAATTCGAATTCTCAGATCATGCGTAAGAATGGCACCGATGGAAACTGGACCTCTTGGAATCTAGGCACCGGAGACATCCCTGACGGATACCCCGCTGATATCAAACTCTGCGACGACATCGTCCATGTTGCTATCGGAGCCCTATTCTGGTGGGGTAATCAGGGCGGAGTCGCGCGCTATGACTTGGCCGACCACGATAACGACCAATTGTCCAATGAGTGGATTAGCGCGATGACATCGGGCACCTCGGGACTCTCTGATAACGATCCACGAGCAATGGCTTGCGATGAACCCAATCGCATATTCTACATCGGATTCGACACTGAAGGCATCGGCTTCGATCGCTTCAACTACAACACTGACACCTACCTCTCAACTCTCACAGCCGCTGACGGCATCGGTGAGGACAGAATTTTCCCTGGAGGGATGCTTCACGAGAATAACGTCCTCCTTGCCGGACATCAGTTCGATGGCGAAGGCGGCATCTCACGCCTAGTTACATCCGGCACCGCCACCGCCAATGGTCAGGTCCTTGATCCCGGAATGGACGGTTGTTCGATAGAGCGCGCACCATCCAACTCAGGACAAATCGTCTACGCAATCGGTCGTTCGGGTCAGACGACGGGAATGAACCGAGTCGACCGCCTCGACAACTCGGGCCTCATCGCCAGCGGCTTCGATGAACTCGCAGGCCTTTCCAGTGGGCGGGTGGTGGAAATAATCTCCAATAGCACTCACGTCTGGGTGACTTCTGCTCTCAACGTCAATTCCTACTACGGATCCTCAATTCTTCAAGGTGAGATACTTGCGAACGGCTCTGTTCGCTGGGAATTTGGTTTCAATTTCCAAAATGATGTTGTAAACGACATGATGATTGACGGCGAGACTCTCTGGGTTACAACCGCTGGTCGAGGTCTCAAAGCGATTGATTTGCAACAGCGCCGAATCAGTTCTACTCCACCGGCGCTGCACTCCCAGATGGATGGTATGATCCTCGAGAATGGCACTATATTTGTCGGATTGATGGGCAATCAGGGGTCAGCCGCCGGCTTCCAGACCTACAACATCGCCAACAATCAATGGGGGCACGGCAGCCTGCTCGCAGGTCTGCCGAGTAATCTCGTGCGTGATTTCATCGAATACGGCGACCACATCTTGATTGCCACGCACGGCGGAATCGGGATGTACAACACTACGCGTGCCGACTGGGATGACCCAATCACCACCATCGATGGTCTCCCTTCGCCGATTATCACCCACCTTCACGCCCTAAACTCGACGATTCAAGGCGGAGGTTCGGTCCTCGCTGGTGGAGCTGCGGGCTTGACGGTCCTTCATCAGACGAATCTCACAGTCCTCAACACGCTTGGATTCAACGACGGCCTGATGGGTAATACAGTCAGTGGAATCGTCGATGCAGGACCGATTTCTCGCGTTGTGCAGAACCCAGATGGTACCAATACCACTCTCTATCACGACGCGGCGATTTTCATCTCGCACAATGGACAGGGACCTACGCGCCCCGGTGTAGTGGCTTGGGATTTGATGACGGACATGGCGAATGGAAGTTACAATATCGACATGATTCCGAGCAATGATGTCAGGGCGATTGCTACCGATGATTGGGGCGTTCACATCGCTACCGACGTCGCTCCTCTGGTTCACTGGAATGGTTCACAGATGAAGATGGAAACCGGGGTAGGGCAACGCTCTCTGCTCTCATGGCCTCCATTCCAAATGCACAGTGATGGACAGAATATTGTGGTGATGAGTCCACGTGGCCTCAACGTTGTCGATGTCGATGGAAACCACAACGTTGTGACTAGCAAAATCACGACTGGATTACAAGGTGGATACGTCGACTTCAGCGGCTTTTACGCGGTCGGCAGCGACGGCTTGCACGTCTATGATCCGGTTGTAAGTTTACAAGAAAAGTCACGTGAACATCAACGGCGAGCTGACCCGCTGACGGTTCTTTACGGCGGGCGCACGTGGGATATCACCGATACGACTCATCCAGGAATGTCGACGGTTCTCGTCACTCCTGATAATCCAATAGAGATTCCACAGACCTCTGACATCGCCGCGCCGGGTAGCTTACCGATGCATGTGGGCGCGATGACGATGACTGCACCGCAAGGTGGGTCGTGGATCTGGGCGCGGTCATCTGCACTCAATTACACAGGAACTTGGGATTTGGCGGCCTCAAATGGTGGCATTCAGCAGGCCTTCCAATCAGCAATCTCGGCCGTTGGGCCAGGATCCTCCTCGGCTTACCTGCACCTGCAATTGCAAACCCCTTACGACGGTGCAATCCAAGTTAGGGTGACCTATGATTGGGAACGCGTCGAGGTTCCGACTGTAATCGTCAGCCTTGAGGACAGACCGAATGATGGAGGAGGGGTCATCGAGGCCTCTTGGCTACCGGCCGAGGATGCAGCTTGGCATGCGTATCGATTGTATGTCTGGGATTCCACGGCCGATCCTCTATGGGAGCCGGAGCAGCGAAATTTGCAGGATTTCTCAACCTACATCCGCTCCACCTTCTGGTCACGCACCAATGCGACGGTTACACAGGCGGATAACGCCGGAGTGACCGAGGAGATGCGTGATGATCGCCAATACCGTGCAGCGATTGTCATCGAATACGCAGATGGTTCACTCGGCGTGCCGATGACCTATCCACTGAATGTCACGCCGACCGATGAAGTGCCTGCGGCTCCAGAGTGGTTCAGCGCCATTCCGGTATCAGGAGGCGCCGCCGGAACTTTGGTACTGGAATGGGCTGCTTGCACCGAACTCGACCCAGACCGAACACGAATATGGGCTGTGCAACAGGAAATTACCAGCGCAATAGGTCTCACAGATCCTTTTGACTTCCCTTGGAGCACAGGCAATACTACTGTGCTGCAACTAGAGGGTGGAGTGCCCTACTGGTTCGCAGCGGTCTGTGTCGATGAGGCAGGACAGTCTGCCATCGATAATGCCACCATCATTGGGCCGGTTGTAACCGCAGGCGGACTCGACGATGGTATACCTCCCGCTCCAATCACCGGAACCACCGCTGCAGATGTGCCCGATGACGAGGGTAGTAGGATCAATGTCAGTTGGGATGCGAATACCGAAGAGGACTGTACCTACTACGAGATTTACGCGCTCCCAGCCTCAGGATGGAGCCCACCTTCGACGGTCGATGGTTGGCCAGTCGCAGATTATACCGTTGATTGCGAGACCACTTCGATAATCATCGACTCGCTGGGAGAGAGTGGCCTCATCGATGGCACGGTTTACTGGATAGGTGTGGTAGCCTTCGATGATTGGGGGAATGGCGACGTCGACAATGTGTACATCGT
>Ga0209228_1000940_pt1 | contig 14826 bp, 10 predicted proteins | sample METZYME_3_150m_FD_187547 | JGI IMG/M metagenome (GOLD analysis project Ga0209228, IMG submission 187547) | Marine microbial communities from oxygen minimum zone in mesopelagic equatorial Pacific - METZYME_3_150m (SPAdes) (version 2) | ecosystem: Environmental > Aquatic > Marine > Oceanic...
TGAGAAGTCGCTGAGTGAGGGTCAGAGGTTCGGGCCATAGCTACCGTGCCCGTGAGGTTTAATAAGCCATTATCTGCTTCATTCTTGATAGGGTCGCCATTTGGCTTTTTTTGCATATCTGATTCAAAGCCACCACCTTGAATCATAAAATCATTAATAACCCGATGAAATATCGTACCATCGTAAAAGTTTTGTTTTGTATAGTGTAGAAAGTTAGTGGCGGATTTAGGAGCCTTGTCGAAATCCAATTCTAAATTGATCGGGCCGTAGTTGGTCATAAGTATAATCATCATATCTGTTTTTTACTGACCCCACATAAAATTTTAGTTAATGCATCGTTCGTGAACAGTTATAATAAGTGTTTTGGTATTCTCTAGAAAGCCCCGTTCAACGCCTTCCAAGGTTTCGTGCATATAGTAGTTAGCCAATGACAGATTTGGATACGGACAGCAAGGATTCGACTAAGGGTTCAATACCCTCTAATTTTATCCGCAACATGGTCACCCAAGATCTTGCTATTAATAAGCATGAAGGGCGCGTGTGCACCAGGTTCCCGCCCGAACCCAATGGTTATCTCCACATCGGGCATGCCAAATCAATTTGCCTGAATTTTAGCGTCGCTGAAGAAAACGGTGGGGTTTGTAACCTGCGTTTCGACGACACGAACCCAATTAAGGAAAGCCAAGAGTATGTGAACGCCATAAAGAATAATATTGCTTGGCTGGGGTTTAAGTGGCACGGCGATGAGCGTTATTCCTCTTCTTATTTTGATCAGTTATACGACTTCGCGGTAGAGCTTATTCAGAAGTCTAAAGCTTTTGTATGTAGCTTGAGCCCTGAAGAAGCTCGACAGTATCGCGGAACTTTGACGGCATCTGGGAAGAATAGTCCTGACCGAGAAAGGACTACTAAGGAAAGCCTGGACTTGTTTGCGCGTATGCGCGAGGGTCATTTTCCTGATGGAAAGTATACGTTGCGGGCGAAAATCGACATGACTTCGCCGAACATCAATATGCGCGATCCTATACTGTATCGAATAAGGCACGTTGCCCATCACCAAACAGGCAATGAGTGGTGTATTTATCCCACATATGACTATACGCATTGTATTTCAGATGCGATAGAAGGCATTACTCACTCTTTATGTACGCTTGAGTTTGAAGATCATCGCCCCCTATATAACTGGATTCTTAATACCCTGGATATAGATAGAGTTCGGTTGGCCAGTGATTTAGCGGACACGGAGTACAAGTACGTGCTCCCAGAACAAACTGAATTTGCGAAGCTTAAGTTGAACTACACTATGATGGGCAAACGAAATCTTAAAGACATGGTAGAGGTGGGGATTGTTGCGGACTGGGACGATCCAAGGATGCCCACGCTGGCTGGTATGCGACGCAGAGGGTTCACTCCAGCGTCCATTCGTAATTTCTGTGAAATGATAGGCGTTTCTCGGAGCGAAAGTGTGGTTGACATGGGCATGTTGGAACACGCAATCAGGGAGGACCTTGACAAAAATGCACCAAGAGCAATGTGCACTCTGGAACCGCTGAAAGTAGTACTAACTAATCTCAAAGAAGGCGAGGTGGAATATTTGAATATTGCTAACCATCCAAAAAACGAAGGTATGGGAAGGCGCTCAGTACCCTTCACTAAGGAAATATTTATTGAGCGATCGGATTTTGAAGAGCGACCAAAAGCTGGATTCAAACGCTTAACCCCTGGAGGGGAGGTTAGACTTCGAGGTTCCTATGTTGTCCGATGTGATGAGGTGGTTAAAGACGATAGTGGGAAATTACAACATCTTAATTGCAGTATCGATAAAGCGACTCTGGGAAAGAAACCGGAGGGCCGGAAAGTTAAGGGGGTTATTCATTGGGTGTCTGCAGAATACGGTGTTCCAGCAAGAGTCAGACTCTATGACAGATTATTTAACATCGAAAATCCGGAAAGCAAAGAAACACAAAACTATCAAAAGCACTTAAATCCAGATTCACTAGTGGAGCTTGATGGTTGCATCGTAGAACCTTCCGTAATGACAAAAGAGGCAGGCAGTAATTTTCAATTCGAACGAGTAGGCTATTTCTGTATCGATTTAATTGATTCGTCAGCAGAACTGCCGGTCTTCAATCGCACCATTACGCTGCGTGATTCCTGGTCTGACCAGTAATTCCCAAACGGCCAGTATTTTATGTTGATCTACAATACTTACTCTCAACGGAAAGAAGAATTCAAACCTATTGTTGAAGGTAAGGTTCGAATCTACGTCTGTGGCCTAACAACCTATGATTATTGCCATTTGGGGCATGCTCGGATGTTGGTGGTTTTTGACGTGGTCGTGCGTTATCTCCGAGCACGCGGCTTCGATGTAACATATGTGCGAAATATTACCGATATAGACGATAAAATTTTGGCCCGTGCCGCTGAAAACAATGAGTTGTTCTCCGAGCTAACCGAACGATTTATCAAGGCAATGCATGAAGACGAGCACGCGCTGGCTATATTTCCACCAGACCAAGAGCCGAGAGCGACTGGGCATATTGACCAAATTATCTCCATGATTGAGATCCTTATAGAACGAGATTTTGCTTACCACGCTGAGAATGGGGATGTGTACTTTTCTGTCATGCGTTTTCCCAGCTATGGTAAATTGTCAAAGAAAAAGATGGACGAGTTGCTGGAAGGGGCACGTATTGAAGTTGGGGAGTTAAAAAAGGATCCTCGCGACTTTGTGCTCTGGAAGCCATCGAAGGACGGTGATATTGGATGGGATTCGCCGTGGGGCTACGGGAGACCAGGTTGGCATATTGAATGTTCAGCCATGTCCATATCGGCGCTAGGGAACAACTTTGATATACACGGTGGAGGAACTGATCTGATGTTTCCACATCACGAGAATGAAATAGCGCAATCGGAAGCGGCAACTGGAACACGTTTTGCTAACATTTGGATGCACAATGGTCCGTTGCGCGTTGATAATGAAAAAATGTCGAAATCTTTGGGTAATTTTTTTACAGTACGTGAAGTCCTGAAACATTATGACTCTGAAGTAATACGACATCTTCTTGTGGCCAGTCATTACCGTAGCCCAATTAATCATTCCGAACAGAACCTAAAGCATTCAGCTAGTGCCCTTGAAAGACTCTATATAAGCTTGCAAGACCTAGATATTGCGGGAGCCAAATCCCTTACTAACAGCAGATTTGAGAGGGCTTTCTTTCAGGCTATGGATGATGATTTCAATACGCCAGAAGCTTTCAGCGTTATGTTTGAAATGGTCAAAGAAATTAATAAACACAAATTTAAAGATCAAGCTTATGCGAACCAACTTGGCGCATTGCTCGTGCGACTGGGAGGAAGCCTGGGTCTTTTGCAGAATGAACCGTCCGAATTTCTGCGAAGTGGTGTTAGCATAGAAGTTGAATCAAAAGAAATTGAACGCTTGCTCACTGCAAGAGATCAGGCTCGAGCCGATAAAGATTGGCAAAGAGCGGACGAAATAAGGGATAAGTTGGCGGCTATGAAGGTGGTTGTTGAGGATAATGTTGAAGGCAGCAGTTGGCGTATTGAACGCTGAATTTTTTTAAAATATCACCATTTCGGTTGGAACGTTTGGTACATTGACTGCCTGGACTCGCGCCGGTATGATGCCGACCTCCCTAAATTGATGCTTTTTCAGCTTTATCGGGGTATAGCGCAGTCTGGTAGCGCGCTTGCTTTGGGAGCAAGATGTCGGGGGTTCAAATCCCTCTACCCCGACCAAGTTTCAGATCTTTAGTTGTTCAATGGTGACTGTAGCTCAGTTGGTAGAGCCCTGGACTGTGACTCCGGTTGTCGTGGGTTCGAATCCCATCAGTCACCCCATTTTTCCGTAGGCGCTATATCTAAACCTTTCAGAAATGGAGCGAGTCTGCGCTATGCTTAAGCTGGACCTTGTTCGATAATCCCTTTAGGTATGATTATGATTAAAATAAGAAATGTAAACGAGGCTCGAACTAGGGTTGATGAATTGAATACCAGCACACCTGTTTTACTTACCAGTGGTAGGGGTCAGTGGCTTGTACTTCTTGCAAATGCGTACCAAAAGCTATCGTTATTGATAGCAGGGATGTATACGGGGTTGAATTGTACTGGTACTTCGCGCGCGCTTATTAATCACGAGGATGATTCTGCCGTTAACACACGAGTCCATCGACCTCTTTAAAGTAAATGGCAGAAGGATACTGTTTGTATAGAATATGCAGCTTTTAAAACTGCGCCCGTAGCTCAACCGGATAGAGCACCGGCCTTCTAAGCCGGATGTTACAGGTTCAAGTCCTGTCGGGCGCGCCACATCTGGAAATCACTTAATCCTACATTCCTTGAAAAAACATAAATTTACTAAAGAAAACTAGAAGCTCCCCGATATAGTTATCGTAAGGTGTTGTATTTCGGCCCAGGTCAGGATTGGATTCTTGTCGCTGGGCCTTTTACTTTACGGCACGGCAATCCTGCCAGTGCCCTGCATTGGCAGGATTCTGCGCTTCTCTTCGGGACAGGCTATGATATTGTCCTGTCCCGATGCTCGCCAATCAATTAGCGGGATTAGTTGGTACGTTCCCGTTTTCTTTGCTTTCGCACCTCGTTTTCTAGCCTTTCTGCCATCTGATTTGCGCGTATTAAAAGTAAAATATTGGTAATTCTCTGGCAAGGTGTCCCTCAATTGTCGCGCAGATACGAAGGATAGTTCGTTCCCATAGCTGACTTCAAAAACTATAACTGGTCGTTCAGTTTTCAGTACATCTTGCATGCCAAAAAGCACTTTTTTCTCAAATCCTTCTACGTCAATTTTTACAATATCGAGATTTGCTATTTTCATTGCTTGGAAATAGTCGTCTCCCTTGACTAGCTGTAGTTTTCCGGAAGCTAAATTACCTTTTTTCAAGGTAGATGAATCGAATGAACCAATTCCTTTGTTTCTACCGATAGGGGCGTAGAAGGTAAGGTTTTCGCTGCGATCACTTAATCCAACAGGATGTAGTCGTATATTGTGTATCTTGTTCAGATTAATATGATGCAGGAGACGTTGGCTTACCTCGGAGAAAGGTTCGAAAGCGTAAACCTGGTTCGCAAATCGAGACATGAAGAGTGAATGCTGCCCAAGGTTTGCGCCAATATCACAGAAACAACCGGAGTATTCGGTAGTGCCTGATTGCGCTCGCCGAATCTGTTCCATGGTATCTCGTAAAAAGAAAAGTAGAGGCTTCTCGAAAGCGCCAAGATAAAATATACTGAACTCGATGCTGTTGTTTAAATTTCCCTGGTATTTCAAGCCAAAGAACTCCTTTTCAAAAGGATAATCATGAACGATCCCGTAAGAGCACAGAGTTTTATAAATCGATTTTTTATGGCTTATGTTGAGCCAAGGCAAGCGCCAAAGGAATTGATAAAAAGTTTTACCTAAACTCATATTCTTCTCAAATTTGGCCTTTTGTAATTTCGAACATTGGCAATGGTTTAAGGTCTCCCTTTTGATACAGGGGGTGAGAAGGCTGCTTTGTTTTATTAAAATTAATGCAGTGCAATGCTTTAAATCGCTTTCTAATTGCATCACCACGCTGTAGGTAATTTCCATGACTTCCCCAGCAAGCTATTACTAGGTCCGCGCTATCGTACCCTGCAGCAATCCAGCCATCATTGTAGTACCCAATCGGGTGGGCTACATTCTTTAGGTCATTGAAATAGGTCGCTCGGTACGCAAAGAGGTTAACTATCTCCATTTTTTTGTACCCCCAAGTGTGGGCGAAGCTTACACAGCGACGAGTTGTAGGGTCGTCAGTCTGATCATCAGCAGTTGAAGGATTTAGCGCTATGAATAAGACACGGCCTTTACCTTCTTTCCATGACCTTTCGAGGTTGTAACGATAGCGACCACAAGAAGAAAATTGAGCGTTTTGTGAGGTGTAGTGCATCTTCGACCTTCGGTTCCAACCAATCATTGAAAAGGCTGAAGCTATCCGTAAAAATCAAAAATAGCTACTCGTTATTTCTGGTATTTTTAAGTCATCAATCTGTGCTGGCTAGAAAGTTGCTATGGACTAAGAGGTGGTTTAAGGTTCTCAAGCTTTCAATTAGATCTAAGTTTGGGAAAAACCAGGAAAGTCGATGTTAGGAGTGATAGGCGGGACCGGATTATTGCAAATGAATGGTTTCGAGCCTGCCGGGCAGGAACGAGTTGCCACCCCGTTCTGCAAGGAAAAAATCGAAATTGATCTCTTGCAGCACAACGGATGTAAGCTTGCATTTTTACTTAGGCACGGGAAAACACATGAAACTCCACCGCATAAAATCAACTATCAAGCAAATATTTGGGCGTTACATAAACTCGGTGTAGACAAGATTATCGCTGTAAATGCTGTTGGCGGAATTCACGAAAATCTTGGACCTGGATGCCTTGCTGTTCCAGTTCAAATCATTGATTACACCCATGGGCGCGATGCTACTTACTTTGAAGAAAACCTCCAGAGAGTTATGCATATTGATTTCAGCTACCCATTTACTGAGAGGCTGCGATCCGCATTGCTCGATAGTGCAAACATAATGAACATGAAGTCGAGCAGCAACCGGCTAGTAATGGATGGGGGGGTTTATGGATGTACACAGGGGCCTCGTCTCGAAACTACGGCTGAAGTGAATAGATATAAAATAGAAGGGTGTGATTTGCTGGGTATGACAGCTATGCCAGAAGCAGTATTGGCTAGAGAATTAAGAATTGACTATGCATTGTTAGCGCTATCGGTTAATTGGGCGGCAGGCCAATTCGAAGGGGAAATTCTCATGGAGGATATATCTAAAGTTGTGGAACAAAGTGCAGAGTTTCTAGTAGGGATGCTTCAAATTTTGGTCGAAAAGTGCGATGACCAGTAGAACAGTTAGAAATCAGAATTATTGGGTGTTAATGGCGGGTTTTCGTAGGGTTTTACTAGGATCACCACACCTAATGCCGGATGATCGAGGTAGTGAAATTCGTTACTACGCATATCCCGGTCTTGCTGCATGTGGTAGATCCTTATTGGATGGTAATTCAGATCAGGATTAGTCGTGCCGTAATTTAAAGAGTCAGCGATTTCTTCTGGCGGAATGGGTAATTCCCAGTTTTCTTCAGAATTTTCTACAATACTAAATTCAGCAAGCCATAGGTTGGTGTCTGCAATTACGCGATCTTGGTTTTCATTAAAGTGAATCGTCAGGCTGCCTTGGAGTTCATGTTGTACGCCATACGCAAGCCCCCCCTGTACATAAACCGGTTCAGCTTGCGAAGAGTTTGTAACTACCTGCCGCCAAAGTCCATGAAATAACAAACGATGGTCGGGGGATCGTTCTAACGTTTGGTTGGTCTGCTGGAATTCACTTAAACGGGGAGGGAGCTGTAAGAAATCATCACGGCTGAAATCGAAAAACCGAAACCCACTGTTAGTTTTTCGCGTTTGAGGCCTCATGGCTAATATGGATTCCTCGCGTTCCATCAGTTGGGGTTTTTCCGGTACGATCATCGGGTCCGCTTTGAGGGCCTCTATGTTGTTAATTGTGTGTAAATCATCAATCATCAAAATATCAGTAAGCCTGTCAAGTCTGCGCATTTTTTCAGGGAAGGCTAGCTCAAGTTGATCGGGTTGCCAGAATTCTTCTGACTTGTCTTCATCAGTTTCATTGCTAAAAATGGATACCTCGATCTGAAACCATCTTTCTTGGGCCATCGTCCCAATCGGACTGATTGCTATCAGGGTTCCAAGGAACTTGAGAAGCACACTCTTGGCGCGAAATATCGATAATTCATTCATTATCAAAATCGGTGCCCTTGTCAAAAAATGTGGTTGCTGATGAACCGTAAAAAAACTCAAAAATTTAGTTTAAGCCGCTTTTTGCTTAACTAGCCTGAACTTATCAAGTAACTCGTCGATAAAGTCAAGTTTAGCGGTTGCCTGCTCACAACCATGGTGGAATTGTAGTTGGTTGGCGCCGATAAGTTTATAACTTTGGGGGGTTTCTTGTATTAATTGAACCAGTGATAAGGGATCAAGCTGAGTTTTTGACAGAAACTCGATTTTCCCATTATTACTATTGGCATCAATTTTTTTGATATCGAAAATTTGCGCTTTCAGTTTTAATCGGGTGAGACGAAATAACAGACTCAAGGGCTCTGGAAACAAGCCAAATCGGTCGATCATTTCAATTTGTAGGTCTTCAAGCTCAAAGTTGTCTCTCGAGGACGAAATCCGCTTATACATGATTAGCCGCATATGAACATCTGGAAGATATGTGTCTGGTATAAGTGCCGGGATGCGCAAGTTAATTTCAATACTCTTGCGCATTTCCATACCATGCGTAGGTTTTTTGCCTGCCTTGATTGTTGATACTGCTTCTTCCAGCATTTCCGTGTATAGCGAGAAACCTATTTTTTGCATGTGGCCACTCTGTTCGTCTCCGAGCAATTCACCGGCACCACGAATTTCAAGGTCGTGACTGGCAAGGGTAAAGCCGGCGCCCAGTGTAGTAGCTGCTTGAATTGCTTCTATACGTTTCTTCGCGTCGCGGCTCATTCGGCTGTGACTAGGAAGTAATAGATAAGCGTATGCCTGATGATGTGAGCGACCTACCCGACCACGAAGCTGGTGTAATTGCGCCAGACCAAATTTATCGGCTCTATTAATGAGTATGGTATTTGCGCTTGGAATATCTATGCCTGATTCGATGATTGTGCTGCAAACAAGAACGTTATATCGTTTATGATAAAAGTCGGTCATAACTTTTTCGAGCGCGCGTTCAGCCATTTGTCCATGAGCAACACAGATTCTTGCTTGAGGAATGATTTCCTGTAGTTGCTGTGCTGCCCGCTCAATGCTCTTTACTTCATTGTGTAGATAAAAAACCTGTCCGCCGCGGAGTAGCTCTCTTGATACTGCTTCTCTTTTAAGGCTGTCTTGTTGCTCTCGTACAAAGGTCTTTACAGACAAGCGCTTTGCTGGTGGGGTTGCGATAATAGAAAGATCGCGAATACTGGAAAGAGCCATATTCAATGTCCGCGGAATTGGTGTTGCTGTTAGAGTAAGTATGTCAATGTCGGCACGCAGTGATTTGAGCTTTTCTTTCTGTCGTACACCGAACCTATGTTCCTCATCGATTATCAATAAGCCAAGATTGTGAAAGTCTATGTCAACGTGTAAAAGCTTATGAGTGCCTATTAGAATGTCAACTTTTCCATCGATTACTTTCTGCACACTTTTCCTTTGTTCGTTTGTGGATTTGAATCGAGAAATGACATCAATAACAACTGGCCATTTTGCAAATCTGTCTTTAAAGCTTTGAGCGTGTTGTTGCGCAAGCAGAGTCGTGGGCACTAGCACAGCTACCTGCTTGTAATTTTGCACGGCTACGAACGCTGCGCGCATTGCTACTTCAGTTTTCCCAAATCCGACGTCGCCACACACGAGTCGATCCATGGTGCGTTTGCTCTGCATGTCCCTTAGCACCGCCCCTATGGTATTCTCTTGGTCTGCAGTTTCCTCGAATGGGAAAGAGCCTGAAAATTTGTTGTACTGCTCATTTTCTAGTTTGTATTTAAAACCTTTTTTTGACTGCCTCCTGGCATAGATATCCAGTAATTCCACCGCAATGTCATGAATTTTCTCGGCAGCTTTGCGTTTGGTTTTCTGCCAATGAGTGGTGCCGAGATGATTTAGTGGCGTACTTTCTTGATCTGCGCCACTATAACGAGAGATTAGGTCGAGCGATGCAACCGGCACGTAGAGCTTAGCTGAATCGGCATATTCCACGGTGAGAAATTCGGTGGTTTGCCCTTCGGTAACTATAGTTTGTAAGCCACGGTAGCGGCCTACGCCATGATCCAAATGAACTACTGCATCGTTGATTTCTAGCTCTGTTAAATTTCTGACTATTAGGTCCGTATTGCTTTGAGATTTACGCCGACGTCGGCGCTGTGCGACGCGATTACCGAACAATTGATTCTCACTAATTAGCAAGATGTTGTCATCTGGTAACCAGAGGCCTTGCTCGAGGGGCGCAATAGTTATGGATAGGGGGTCTTTTCCGGTCAAGAAATCTTCCCAGTGATCGATGCTCTTTGGCTTTATTCCGATTTGCCTCAAGGCTTCTAATAATGTTTCTTTTCTACCCGCGGACTCAGCGCAAAATAGGACCTTGGCTTTGTTATTAGCAATGAATTCTTGTACTGCAGTAAATGGGTTCTTGAGCCGGGTATCGCTCGTTAGATCGGGCAACGCAATGGTGCCGAGATCGAAAGCTCCCGCATGATCTTTGGCTTCGATCTGAGGATATTTTTTGAAGTTTGATAAGATCTCATCAACGCGAACGAATATGGCGTTAGGGTCCAAAACAGGCCGAAACCGATCTATTTGACGGTCTTCATAGCGGTTATTAATGTCATCCCAGAACCTTTGACCGGCCTGCTTTAGGTTCCCTTCCTGATAGATGATCGTTGTGGCTGGCAGGAAATCAAATAAGCTATTCAGGTTATCAAAAAAGGCAGCGAGGTAATATTCGAGTCCAGGGGAATTGAGACCACTGCTCACATCTTTGTATATCGGGCATTGTCTAAAATCAATATCGAAACGTTCATGAAATGCATTTCGGAAAGCAGCAATGCCGTTCTCGTTAAGTGGATATTCTCGACCTGGCAATAGATTAATCGCATCAACTTGTTCGTCTGAGCGCTGTGTTTCTGGATCGAACTTTCGTAAAGAATCGATCTGGTCATCAAACAGATCAATACGAAATGGCGACCGAGAACCCATCGGGTAGATGTCGATAATTGATCCTCGGACCGCAAACTCTCCATGCTCGAAAACCGTCTCAACAGCTTGATAACCCGCTAAGACCATCTGTTCTCGGATTTGCTCAATGCTGAGTTTTTGTCCGACTTGCAGATCTAGGCTGTTGGCGGAGATATATTGTCGCGGGGGCAGCCGATGCATGAGACTTGTTATTGATACGACCAGAATGCCGCGATTAAGTTGTGGTAAGTGATAGAGTGCGGTTAACCGTTCAGAAATGATGTCCTGGTGAGGAGAAAAATTATCATAGGGAAGCGTTTCCCAATCCGGGAGACTAAATACCTCGAAGTCCTTTTTGAGCGAAAAATACCTGAGTTCTTGGATGGACTGTTCGACAGATTCATTATCCTCACAAACGAGTAAAATCGGACCGTTCGCTATGGTGGCCGCATTACAGACTGCCAGGTTGCGGCCACAGCCGATCGGTTTCTGCCAATAGCAATTAGCGCGATTATTATCAGGCATTGGAGGAGAGAATATATTTGCCATTGGCTGGAGACTCATTCTTTTCAGGAAAAATAATGCCGGTAGAAGCCGAGTGAAAAAGAAACGGCGAATTGTATATCAAAACTAAATACTAAGCAGCGTCCGGGTTTTTCAGAGTTTGAAAAACTTAGGTGGAGCTTTATTGCAAGCCCGCATCTTTCGAAAGATAATACCGGCCTTCTGAAATCCGGCAGTATCCAAATAAGGGGGATTAGTGGAGCGTCCAAGTGTAGATGATTACTTCAGCGACTGGAAACAGCGCGAAGCCCTGGTGCAGGAAATGATTCCTGTGATTGGTCGTTTATTCAGCCAACGAAACGTTGATATCTTAATATATGGCAGACATTTGCATAACCGATCTGTCACTTTCATTATGAAATCTCACCGATTTGTCCGCCAGGCAGAACGGAACGAAATGTCGGAGTTTGAAACCCATCCTATGTTAATGGCTTTGGCCAAACTCGACCTTTGGCATGCGCAAATAGATTTAGGCAAACTCACCGTGCGTTATATGGAGCATCAGGATGACAAGGGTGAAAAAGCTCAACTTGCCGATGATTTTGTCGGCCAAGAACTAGAATATCTCGATGGCAAGAGGGAGAAGCCCATCGATAAATCTCAGGATGTTGTTTTATACGGATTTGGCCGAATTGGCCGCCTGATGGCGCGATTACTCATTGAGCGCACGAGTACCGGCGAAGTCATGCGTCTTCGTGCGATCGTTGTGAGACCTGCTGGGCCCGGAGATTTAGAAAAGCGAGCAAGCCTGTTTACTGCTGACTCTGTCCACGGGGCCTTTCAAGGAACACTCCGTGTTGATGAAGAGAATAATTGTCTAATAGCTAATGGTAACGTAATAAAAGTTATTCATGCGCATTCGCCAGATGAGATCGATTACACTAAGTATGATATAGACGATGCCTTGATTATCGATAACACGGGAAAATGGCGAGACGAAGAAGGCCTCGGGCTGCATCTCAAAGCTAATGGCGCTTCAAGGGTTATTTTGACTGCCCCTGGCAAAGGGAACTTGAAAAACATCGTCTACGGTATCAATGATGATGAAATGGGTCCGAATGACAAGATCGTTACTGCAGCTTCTTGCACAACAAACGCTATTGCCCCTGTGTTAAAAGTCATTAACGATCGGCTTGGGATAGAACACGGTCATATTGAAACTGTGCATGCTTATACTAACGACCAAAATCTCATTGACAATTACCACAAGAAGAGCCGGCGTGGCCGCAGTGCTGCGCTAAACATGGTGTTAACCGAGACTGGGGCAGCTAAGGCTGTGGTAAAGGTGGTGCCCGAACTGGTCGGTAAACTTACCGGGAATGCCATTCGAGTGCCTACACCGAATGTTTCGATGGCGATAATGAACTTGGCTTTACGTCAGAATACTACCAAAGAGGAGCTGAACGAATTCCTTCGTGATATCGCCTTGCATTCTAAACTCCAGAATCAAATAAGTTACACGGAATCACCGGATGCGGTGTCTTCAGATTTTGTGGGCACCCGCGAGGCTGGAATTGTGGACTCTAATGCCACGATAGTTAATGGCAAAAATTGTGTGTTGTATCTGTGGTATGACAATGAGTTTGGCTATTGCTGTCAGGTTGCGAGAATGGTTTACAAGATGGCGGGGGTAAGTTACCAAGCTTATCCTATAGAACCCTGAAGGTTTAGCTGTGTGGTAGATTTTAAGTAGTAAAAGGCTTTTTTAAAAATTGACCTTTCGGTATTAAAGCTCTTCCAGGCCGAAGGTTTATCAAGTCATGGCTTAGATTATGCGTTGGCACAGCTTTTTCATTTTCTTCATATTTTTGGCCATTCTTCTGGTCACAAGTTTTCCCTTAACTGATGATGAGGGAGATATTGAGCAGTTGTCTGGATTGACTATGGGTACTAGCTACCGGTTTCAACTGGTAGGTATCCCTGCTGAATTAAGTCTTGAACTGATCGCTGAAGAAATAAAAGAGCTATTAATGGATCTAGATAGCGGAATTTTTTCGACTTATGCTCCTGGCTCAGAACTCTCTCAGCTAAATCGTCACGTTGTGAGACTTCCATTTGAGGCATCTCCAGAGCTTATGGAAGTGCTATTGCTCGCACAGGAAATTTCAGTTCTAACTAACGGTGCCTTCGATATAACGGTTGGGCCATTAGTAAATCTATGGGGGTTTGGTTCAAGCCCCGAAATTTCGCAGGATAATTTCCCGACAGGAGCAGCCATCGAGGATGCTCTCAGACATGTTGGTTATAACCACTTATCGATTGATGCAGACCGTTCACATTTGAAGAAGAATTCTGATATTTTTGTAGACCTCAGCGGTATCGCGAAGGGTTACGCGGTGGATAGGGTAGGCAAATATTTTGATTCCATTGGAATCGAAAATTATTTCCTTGAAATCGGGGGTGAGTTAAAGATGAAGGGTTTCAAACCGGAGAATGAAAACTGGATCCCTGCTATTGAAACACCTCAGGACACTGCACCAGAGATTTACGAGGTCATGAATAGTAGAGGTAAAACGATGGCTGTTGCAGGATCTGGTGATTACCGCAACTACTTCACACAAAATGGTGAGCGTTTCTCGCACGAGATTGACCCACGAACAGGTAGGCCCGTCGCAAACGATCTGGCAGCGGCGTATGTTGTTGATAGTTCTGCTGCTCGAGCAGATGCATTGGCTACCGCTTACATGGTCTTAGGTTTAGAGGATGCCATCGCTCTTGCCGAACGCACCGATCAGGCAGCGTACTTTATCTATAGGGAAGAAAGCGGAGAATTTGCCGATCAACAAAGTAAAGCTTTTAATGATTACCTGGGCTTTTAGATCGTTAACCAACTTGGTTATCATTATCAGAAAAGTATTACTTTTTTATCATCAATGCCCGTGAGTATTGATGGAAAATATCGCCTTAAACAAGGGAAGATAAAATAGCTTGGAATTACGGTATAACGGTGTTTATCATCGGACAAAAGACTTGCTATCGACCGTCTATAAGTGTAAATTTCCAACCGCCAAAAAGGTCGGCCTGGAAGCTAAAAAATGCGCCTCCAGAGCGCAAGTTAACCTCCAAGCTAAAGCACAATGCTAACTGCTTGATAATATAGTGAGAGCTGATCTACTTACCCCGGTTGTGCTAGTGAGAACAGGTACAAGAACTACTGTTCCAGGCGTTGCTAAAGCAGAAATATCTCGAAATAGAGTGGGCGTGCTCAATGAGTTTTGATAACAGTCCCTGGCTACTGATGCCAATCAGCCGTGACCCAAAGAGTCATGTTCTGGGACAAAGTTCTTCACGATATTTACGCTCATACCCAATCACGCTGCTGTTTAAAAACGCATTCCAAGATTTCCAATTGATTTGTGCGTTTCCGATATAGCAGTTATTCACCTTTTTGGAGTAATTTTTGGATTCATCAAACGCATTTTTAGAAGGGCTGTGGCCATTCCTAATCTATGCAACTCTCGTGATAGCCGTC
>Ga0209228_1000944_pt1 | contig 14817 bp, 15 predicted proteins | sample METZYME_3_150m_FD_187547 | JGI IMG/M metagenome (GOLD analysis project Ga0209228, IMG submission 187547) | Marine microbial communities from oxygen minimum zone in mesopelagic equatorial Pacific - METZYME_3_150m (SPAdes) (version 2) | ecosystem: Environmental > Aquatic > Marine > Oceanic...
AATTGACGGAAAACGCGTTTTTATCCATTCAGAGCTTTTATTTGTAATATCCAAATATACACATGGATGTCCAGTATCTAGCATGGTTTGATAAATCGCTCTGGAAACAATGTCTCGCGGGGCCAAATTTGCAAGGGGATGATATTTGGACATAAATTCTTCCTGCTTGTTGGTAATTAAAATACCTCCTTCTCCACGGACAGCTTCGGAAACCAGGAATCTATCCATATCACAATAAAGTGCCGTAGGATGAAATTGGATATACTGAAGATTAAAACAACGGGCACCTGCACGCCAGGCCATAGCTATTCCATCTCCTGTGGATTCTTCAGGATTTGTGGAATGTAAAAATATCTTCCCTAAACCACCTGTCGCCAGCACCGTTTTCTTTGCATAAATTGGTATAATTCTTCCACTTTGATTATCCATAGTTATTGCTCCAAAGCAGGTAGGTTTTTTATATATATCTTTTGAATTACACGAGTGGTGAGAAAGAGTAAGTAAATCGACTGCTGTTTGATTGATGTAAATTGTTATATTCGGGTTTTCTCTTAGCTTCTTTAATATTGTATTTTGAATTACATCTCCTGTTTTATCTGCGCAGTAAATAATTCTTTTTGATGAGTGAGCAGCTTCAGATGTAAGCTGTAATCCATTACCCTTTCCTGCTTTAGAATCAAATGGTATATTTAACTTATCAATGAGAATTTTTTTCACTAGACTAGGGCCTTTTGTTGAAAGCAAGTCAACAGCGGGTTCCCAGCAGAGCCCTGCCCCTGCTTGTAGTATATCTCCTTTTAACTTCTTGGGATTATCTTTTACCCCAGAGTAAGCAATCCCCCCTTGAGCATGTGGACTATTCCCACTTTTAAGATCCTTAGATTTAGTAATGATGATAACTTGCTTTCCCTCATCTGCAGCAGTTAATGCTGCAATGGATCCTGCTAGTCCACTGCCAATGATTAGGATATCAGTTTTAACGTGCTTTAACATATTAAACTAGGATGAAAAAATAAAAAAGACTACCAATCAACTGAGAGCTAACATTCGTTCCAGGGGTTTAAGGGCTTTGAGACGAAGATTTTTATTGAGATTAATTTCAGGGGCCATATTCTCTAGGGCAAAAACCATTTTCTCTAGAGTATTTAACCTCATATGAGGGCATTCATTACAAGAACATCCATTGTTTGCTGGCAAAGGGATAAATGTCTTACCATTTTTTTGTTTTTTCATCTGATGAATAACTCCGGGTTCAGTTGCAATAATAAATGTCTGCGCCTTAGATTCCATGCTATAATTAATTATAGATGTGGTAGACCCTATGTGATCCGCATGTACTAAAACTTCAATTGAACATTCAGGATGTGCAAGTACCAGTGCATCGGGGTACTGTGATTTTAATTGGACAACTTCTCTTGCTGAAAACATTTCATGCACATGGCAAGAGCCATTCCAAAGTCGCATATGCCTGTTGGTTTTGCTATTTAAAAAAGAACCTAGAAATCTATCTGGTAGAAATAAGATTTTTTCATCTATTGGCAAACTATTAATAATCTTTTCTGCATTAGAAGATGTACAAATGATATCAGATAATGCTTTCACTTCTGCAGAACAATTTATATAACTAATTACTGTATATTGAGGGTGATTATTAACCCATTTTTCCACTACACTCGCAGGTGCACTTTCAGCTAATGAGCAACCAGCATTTTTATCCGGGAATATAACACGTTTTTCTGGATTCATTATTTTTGCAGTCTCACACATAAAATGAACTCCACAAAACAAGATCACATCTTCCTCTATTTTCTTTGCATGTTGAGCTAACGCAAGACTATCCCCGACAAAATCAGCTACATCCTGTATATCAGGATCCTGGTAATAATGAGCCATTATAACAGCGTTTCTCTCTCTTTTCAATTTATCAAGTTCTGTAAATATGGCCGACATAAAATAATCCTTTTTATATACATTTAAAATATTCAAAGGGTTCCAAGCAGTCATTGCATTTATAGAAAGCCTTACAGGCAGTAGATCCAAATTCACTGATAAGCTCTATTTTATCTGTTCCACAGTGGGGGCAACTAATCTTTCTAATTGGAGGCGCAATACCCTCCTCTCTTAACTTTTCCATGGCTTCGGTATTTATCCAGTCAGTCGTCCACGGTGGTGATAGGGTCATTTTTATAGCAACATTCTTATACCCTTCCTGTTCCAGTAGAAGAATTATTTCTTTTTCAATAAATTTCATGGCAGGACAACCCGAATAAGTTGAAGTAATTGAAATAACCAACTGATCTCCCTCGCGTTCTACTTTCCTAATTATGCCGAGGTCCACAATGGATATTACTGGAATTTCCGGATCTGGAATAGTCGCAAGCAACTTCCAAATCTTATCAATCTCTACCAATTTTGCCACAATGAATAAATATTAACCAAAAACAATTAGTTTTTTCTTATTGGCTTTTTTTCAGTTTTCTTATAATATTTATTTTTACTTTTCCGGTTTTCTTTCTTTATTCCAGGCAATTCAATTTTCCTTACTTTTGGACGATCTTCAGGTGCCATATTCAGATTCGGGGAGCTCTCTAATAATTGCCAAACTTTAACTTCTACCACTTCTCTACCTGAATACTCAGAAAAATAATCGGTATTTTTGAGCCACTTTTTAAATTGTGGAATATATTTTTTATAACTGGTTTTATTGATTCGGTTAAAAAACTTCCTCCAAAATTGATTTTTTTTCGTGAAATATTGATATTCAAAGTTTTCTTCAACCTTTTCATTTTCCTTAAATAAAGATAACTTTTCACCATCTTTAAAAGTAATCTCTGCGATCACCCATTTTTCTTGTCTTAATACAGATGGCGCAAACATATTCCAATTCTGATACATCCTGGGATAAAGCAAAATACGTTTCATCTTTTGCCGAGGGGAATTATGATTTGTTGTTTTTTTAGCTTTCTTTAGTTTTTCTTCTTCTTTTGAAAAATACTTTTGATACCCCTTATTGATCGTTGTAGAATAATCTACTGCTCCAATGAGCAACGTCAATACCACTAAATTTGAAGCGACCAAAATTCCTTTTCTGCCCATGTTAAATAGCACATGATCTTCTTTAGGCGGCTTTGAAGTTAAATTCTCATCCACAATGCCACAAGCTGGCAAACCCATGGTTTTACTCAAATAAATCCGGTTATTTGATATTAAGTCATAAATGTATCCAAAAAGTTTTTCCAAGCCGGGTATACAAAGTATCCAAGAAAAAAGAAAACCAAATGGTAAAACCGAAATAATTCTGGCAATGCCCTTGTGACGGGTCCATACTTTATCTGTTTTAGGATCTACAATCACAATGGTATTCTTAAGAAGATTTTCAAGATTAGTTGGGTAATTGATTCCCGTTGGACTATCTGCCCATGTTAAACGGGAAAAAACATCCATTCTTTTTATAATACGGGCTATAAAATGACAAAAACCACAATCCCGGTCATAGAAAATGGTGTATTTCCTATTATAACACCGAGATAACATGGCTTTCATAATATTAATATCTTCTTTGCTCAAAAGGAGAAGAAGAGCCGAAAACATAAACCAACCAAAAAGACCAATACCAAAACAAATTTCAATGAGCCCGTGAAAACCAATAAATATTAGAATTACTATTCTCCTCAGCCAAGGCTGAAATATGGGGAACAAAATGGCTATGGGAGCAAACATTTGTGCATGAGGTGCAGAATGAGTCATAAAATTTGATAACTCAAAACTAATATATTGAGAAACCCATTCTCCGATAGGCGTTAGGAAAGTCTCCAGTTGGTACGCATAGAACACAGCTGTTCCATCTTTCCACATGGCAGCTGTCTTATTAATACCCGCATAAAAATATATCATTGAGAGCTGAACCAAACAAGCCAGATAAGCAAAATGGAAATAGTGAGTAGATCCTGGTATTACTTTCTGGTTCAGGTCATTTGTATCATATTCAGGTATTCCACGAAGACTTTTCCGCAATGAGTCTATACTCCAGGATGTTCCAAGGGGCAGAAACATGGTCCATATAAGATAATTATTAGAGGTCATATCGCCACCATTTTCTAAAATAACAGCAGCATTATGGATGCTGATAAGTCCAATTGCACATAAAACTTGAAACAATCTCGTACGATATCCTACCATAAGACAGATAAAGCAAAGAGCGGTGATAATAAAAAATAAATGGACTTCGGTGCTTGTCTGGAAATGATCCAAAAGTGTGAAATATTTTATGGAATATTTGCTAGTAACCTGCCTTCTAAAATTCATCCCCGAAGTAGAATAAAATACATCAATGAGATGATATCTTCGCAGAACATCTAGAAGACCTAGAAAACCAAATATTATTCTAAATAATGCAAGAACACGAGTATCTACGTACAACCATTTCTGCATATATTTTCGTAAATTAATCACTACATAATCTAGGATAGCTATATCCTATTATCCTATATTATAATAGTTGCTCGGGGTACTTTATTACGAGACATAGGTTAATTGTCTTAGTAATTCCTCCCAATAAAGTGCCCCGCTTATTTTTGTACTTTTATAAACAATGATCATAATGTATGTCTGATAAAATACAAACTATTGATTTTCTATCCCCTAATGCAGGGAAACAATTTGTAGATTCCTTACACCATACTGGCTTTGCAATACTACATAACCATCAAATAGATTTCAATCTCATTAATGATGTATATAATGATTGGGAAACATTTTTTAGCAGTAAAGAAAAACATTCCTATACATTTAATCCTAATACACAAGATGGATATTTTCCTTATCGCTGTGAAAATGCAAAGGGGTATAATGCTAAAGATCTAAAGGAATTTTACCATTTCTATGAGTGGGGGAAATATCCAAAGAATATCAGCGGAAAAACAAAGCGACTGTACTATGAGCTTCTGGCAATAGGTCGAATTCTTTTGTTATGGATTAATGCAAAATCACCTAAAATGGTACTAATCAATCCTTCAGTATCCTTACCGGAAATGATTGAAAATAGCAGAAGGAATCTTATGCGAATTATCCATTACCCACCACTGAAATCAAATATTACTGATGGCGCAATACGTGCAGCGGCTCATGGTGATATTAATCTGATTACTATCTTGCCTGCGGCTTCTCAACCAGGCTTACAAGTGCAAATGAAAGAAAACGAATGGTTGGATGTCAATTGTAACCCGGGATGGCTTGTCATAAATACTGGAGACATGCTCCAGGAATGTTCAGAAGGATACTATCCATCTACCATTCACAGGGTTGTTAATCCTAAAGATAAACATGCTCATTTATCACGATATTCCATACCTCTTTTCATCCATCCAAGAGATGAGGTAATATTATCTAAACGTTACTCGGCTAAAAAATATCTAGATGAACGACTACATGAAATTGGTTTAAAATCATGAAACATAAAATCACAGACATACAATCATTACTTGAAAAGTTTGACACCTCTGGTCCGCGATATACCAGTTATCCAACTGCACCACAATTTCATACAGATGTAACACACAATGATTGGAATAGAGCATTCCAAAAAAGCAATCAATCAAATACAAATATATCGCTTTATTTACATATTCCATTTTGCCAATCTCTATGTTTTTTTTGTGGGTGTAATATGCAAATTACTCGCAACCAAGCCCTTGTAGAAAACTATCTAAGTCATCTATTTTTAGAAGTGGAAATGATTGCTGAGAAATTAGAATCAAACAGAACCGTGACCCAGATACATTTTGGTGGAGGCACGCCCAATTTCTTAAATCCGACTCAAATTATTTCATTAGGTGAAAAAATCAATTCTCTTTTTAGTATTTCAAAAGAGGTAGAATTCAGTTGTGAAATTGACCCGAGAACTCTAACAATTACTCATGCAGAAGCATTAGTAAATATTGGGGTAAATCGTATTTCTATTGGCATTCAAGACTTCGATGAAAAAGTGCAGAAAAGAGTAAACAGAATCAACTCCTTTTCAAAAGTTGAGGAGATTCAAACATGGTTTAAGAGTTTAGGAATTAACAAATTCAATTTTGACTTAATTTATGGTCTCCCACTACAAAATGTTAAGTCATTTTCTAAAACCTTAAATAAAGTAATTGAATTAAACCCGTCAAGAATTGCCAGCTATAATTTTGCATATCTACCTTGGATTAAGCCTCATCATAAACTGATAAAGGAAAATGAATTACCTTCAGCTACAACCAAAATTAAACTATTGGAGTTGATAATTCAAACCCTGAGTCAAAATGGATATACTTATATTGGCATGGACCATTTTGCAAAAAATGATGATGAACTTATAATTGCCCAACAGAACGGCACCCTTCAAAGAAATTTTCAGGGCTATAGCACTCAAAAAAATACTGATTTATTTGCATTTGGGGTATCTTCGATTAGTTCTTTTGGAAATGCTTTTTTCCAAAACTATAAAGAAATTTCTACCTATACTTCAATATTACAAACCAACTTTTTACCAATTGAAAAAGGCTACATTTCTAATATTGATGATATATTAATTCAAAATATAATTTCATCGTTAATGTGCGACTTAGAAATTGACTTTCAACAATTTTCCCAAAAACATAAAATAGATTTTATAAATATATTTGAGAATGAACTTTCAACTTTAGCTTCTATATTTGAAGAAGATAATCTAATAAAAATAACCTCTCAAAAACTTATTATTAACGAAATAGGTCGTTTATTTTTACGAAATATTGTGATGGTGTTTGATCGCTATATAAAAAAAGATAATTCTATCTACTCTAAAACCATTTAATTGTGATAAATTATAGTCACAATATGTTTTCTGAATCTGTCAAACACTCTATACAGGCCATGATGCACTTGGCTGAAAATGATGGTAACCTTATTTTGGTAAGCCAGATTGCTGAAATTTATGATCTACCAAAACATTATCTAGCCAAATTAGTACAGGATCTATCTAGACATCATCTTATTAAATCTGTCCCTGGAAGAAATGGTGGGATACGCCTTAACAAACCTGCCATAGAAATCAAAATAATTGATATTATTCATGCCATAGATGGACCTCCACCTGAACATGAAATGTGTGTATTTGGACTTGATAAATGTTCAGATGATGTACCCTGCCCCATTCATTCAGATTGGAAACAAATGAAGTTAGGGCTGGAAAGTAAATTATTTAATAGAAATTTAGATGATCTGAACAAGGAGTTGAAGAAAAAACATGAATTGTTACAAATCAGTTGATTTTTTACCAATATCTTCTCATTATTAAATCATTTAGTTATTTACATCTGTCTACAAGATAGAGCAACCATACTATAGATTGCTTTTCTTCATCTGAATTTTCCCAATTATCAAGCTTCACAATCATCATTCCTTGATCGAATGTAATAGGCTTACTGTAATCACTTCCATACCATTTTATACGATCCATAACTCTATTATAATATGAATAATTCTCTGTTTGAAATTGCACCCCCTTTTTTTCGCTCTCAATCTTATCTAATAATCCCAAACAAATTTTATTAAAACTATTAGCTTCATCAGTTTCCAAATCCAATTTTATTTTGGATATATTTTTCAGAGTTTTATACTTAATTGATATTTTAGCAATATCAATATTATCATCAAAGCAATGAAAGACAATATGATCTTCATTTTTATATACTTTAACATACTTTAATCCTGACCATTTGTTTACTCTATATAACATTAAAAATAGCCCTACCTTTAACTTAACAATGGCTCAAACGAAGCTGAAAAATGACGAAGGAACGTTGTCTGTTTTATAATCTTAAACCCTTTTATTTTATTTTTCCTGTTTAATACCTCTTTCGCTACTTCTAACACATAATCTATATGGCTCTGAGTATAGGTTCTACGTGGAATTGCCAGTCGAAGGAGTTCCATTTGAGCAGGAATTTCTTGTTTTGTTTCTGGATCAACTCTTCCAAACATCACAGAACCAATTTCACTGGTTCGAATACCACCAGTTCTATAGAATTCCACAGCCAGTGAATGCCCTGGATACTGAAGGGGCATAATATGATCGAGTGTCGCTTTCGCATCAATATAGATAGCATGCCCTCCAGGTGGCTGAATCAAATGATATCCCATTTTTGATAAATGCTCTCCCAGATATTGGGTCTCTGCTATGCGGTATTTCAGGTAATCCTCATTCATCACTTCCCGTAGACCTACTGCCATGGCCTCTAAGTCTCTACCAGCCAGTCCACCATATGTAGGGAACCCTTCAGTAAGAATTAACAATTCTTTTTCTTTTTGGGCTAATAGATCATTATTGGTACACAGAAGACCACCAATATTTACCAAACCATCTTTTTTGGCGCTCACCGTACATCCATCTGCCAATGACATCATTTCATGTATAATTTCTTTAACAGAAACTTTTTCATATCCTTCTTCCCGCAATTTAATAAAGTATGCATTTTCTGCAAAACGAGCAGCGTCCAGATAAAGCGGAATTTCATATTGATCTAGAACCATTTTCACTTCTTTGATATTTTTCATAGAAACAGGCTGACCACCCCCAGAGTTATTAGTGATGGTGAGCATACAAAGTGGAATATTTTCTATCCCTTTTTCCTGGATTATTTTCTCCAATTTGTTTATATCCATATTACCCTTAAATGGATATGGATTCTGGGGATCGAGCCCCTCAGATATTACTAGATCTACAGCCTCTGCACCTTGAAATTCTATATTGGCACGGGTGGTATCAAAGTGATTATTATTGGGGATAACATCCCCTTTTTTACAGATTGATGAAAATAATATTCGTTCAGCGGCCCGTCCCTGATGGGTAGGGATCACATGTGAAAATCCAAAAAGTTCTTTTACGGTTGCTTCCAATCGTTCAAAACTGGCACTTCCGGCATATGATTCATCGCCTCTCATAATAGCAGCCCACTGATCACTACTCATAGCGCCAGTTCCACTGTCAGTGAGCAAATCAATAAGCACCATTCTGGAAGGAATTTTAAATAAGTTATAGTTCGCTGCAATCAGTTCCTTTGTCCTTTCACTTTTAGTCGTCATTAGAATAGGCTCGACACTTTTTATTGTAAAAGGTTCAATAATTGTACGAAAACTCATCTGAAAATATTTATGGGGTTGTGATTATAATTTAGTTCTTACAGATCAAACTAAAGATGACATTAAACCAGTTTTGTGATATCTTTTACTAGTTTTTTGACTTCTTCCAATCTATCAGCCTGATAATAGCCTCTGATGATGCCATTTTGATCGACTAAGAATAAACGAGTATCATAACCTCCAATAGGAAGTTTTTTCTGAAGACATCTAGTTGCAAGTATATTGATTAGTTGCGGGTCACCATTAAGAAACTTCCAGTGGTCATGCTGAACATTTAATGTTGATATTATTGATTTATTGCTGAAAATATCTGCATGGCTAATCAGAGATACCATTCTAGTTTTAGGATCATCTTTAATCTGCTGATGGATGGATGCTGTCATCTCCAAAAGATCCTTGCAGGATTTGTCATTTTTACAGTTTGTTGATATATAGCTACCCACCCACACTTGATTTGAAAAATCATCCTGAGTAACAGAATTCCCTAATTGATCCGTAAGTGTAAAATCTGGAACAACACCAAAGGTGACACTCCCAAAACCTTGATAAACATCCCGGAACATCAGTGTCACTCCTGTGAAAATGCCCAGAAAAATCAACCCAAACCAAAAAATAATATCTCTTTTTATTTCACTCATCATTGCATGTCTTCCTTGCTTATTATACTTCTACTCATTTATTATATCTAACTGCAATTAAATCACACCTCTTTTCATTTGGTCTCGTTCTATAGAATCGAATAATGCCTGGAAATTCCCCTCTCCAAACCCATTATCACCTTCACGTTGAATGAGTTCAATGAAAATAGGACCAAATAGATTTTTTGTAAATATTTGAAGTAAATACGTATTCTCTTCCTGACTATCTACAAGTATTTGATGTGTTTTAATCTTTTCTGTGTTTTCACGGACCCAAGGAACACGTTCGAAAACAGTATCATAATAATTTTTATGGATGTCAAGGGTTTCTATATGAGTATCTTTAAGTAAATCACATGATTCAACCAGGTCATCGGTCAAAAATGCGAGATGTTGGACACCTGGCCCATTATATTCATCTAAATACTCATCAATCTGATTATTATTATTATCTTGTCCTTCATTAATAGGAATACAGAAAGACCCATCTGGACTGCGGAGTGCATAAGATAAGAGTGCAGTTTTTTTACCTTTGATATCAAAATACCGAACTTCCTCAAAACCAAATACTTCTTTGTAAAATTTTGCCCATTTATCCATTGTACCCTTATATACATTATTGGTTAAATGATCAATAGACTTAAACCCTTTTGACTCAATCAATATGGGTTCTTCCAAATCAACAAAATCTATGTCCCAAATTGTATTACCATTTTTATACTGATCAATAAAATAAATAAGACTATCGCCAATTCCATATATTGCTGGATAGGCTAGGTCTTTGATGGACTCATCAGCTGGTTTAGCCCCTCTTTTTATAGCTTCTTCAAATGCAAACGTTGCATCATCTACTCGCCATCCCATGGAACATATTGCAGGACCATGTTTTTTTGCAAATTTGGAAGAAAATCCATTTTTTTCATAATTGACTAAAAAATGTATGTTATTTTGATTGAAATAAATGATGTTTTTATGGGCATGTTTCTTCAATTTTGAAAATCCAAATTCCATGAATACAGGGGCTATGTAATCATTCTCAGGGGATGCAAATTCGGTAAATTCAATACCACGCATGTTTAAAGGATTATTTTCTTTCATGATTAATCTCCTAATATAGTTAGTTTAAGCTTGATGTTATCCAAACTGATTTGATTTTAACAAGTGAGCTTTTGCTCAACTTGTTGCCATTTCTTTTGCATGTAACCAGGCGGTATCTCTGGGTGGACGCTTAGTACGATCCCATTCCTCTAGCATAATTGGTGCCAGGTCATGAAGTTTTTTCATCTCTTCCTTTGCAATTGGTGTGTTTACAGCTAATTCAAGGCGGTGCCCGCTTGGATCAAAAAAATAGATGGATTTAAAAATACCATGATCAATGGGTCCCAGAACTTCCAGTCCTGCTGCTTCAATTTTTAATTTGGTATCTAGCAAAGATTCCATATCGGCAACTTCAAATGCGATATGCTGCACCCATTCAGGCGTATTAATATCACGCCCCATTTCAGGCGAATCGGGTAATTCAAAAAAAGCCAAAATATTACCCATCCCCGCATCAAGAAATACATGCATATAAGGGTTCGGTTCTTTAGTTGATGGAGCTTTCTCTTCAGCAAAAACCAACATAAAATCCATATCTAACATATTTTGATAAAACTCAACCGTTTCTCTGGCATCACGGCAACGATAAGCCACATGATGAATTTTCTTTATACTCACATTAAACTCCTTATATTAAAGTTTTAAACACTTGGATTATTTATCTTTATAAAAATAAACAACGCCACTCATAACTCCAAAAAGGAGAAATGGAGCCATGAGTAACCCTGCCACAGGTATTATAATAGACTCTATATAATTCTCACCACTCTGACCTGCACAATATGGGCATGCCAAACTATAAAGCGGTAATGTTAAAATTAAACAAATCAATTTTGAAAAATATTTACTGCACATTATTTTTATCCAACCCAACTAAACGGTATATCATACATGAGGGCAACGGTAAACAGAATTCCTGCCGGAATAGGTATAAATAATATCCATTGCAAAACTTTTGTTTCATATCTCAAATGCATATAAATCATCGCAACCATCATCATTTTTGTAGCTGCAAATGCAAATAATAATACAATTTGTCCCATTCGTGATATTGAGAGAAAGGCTACCCCAACTTCTAATAAGGTCAAAATAGCTAACCAAACTGCATTCTTAATATAAATTGATTTGTGATCATCCATAATCTTTGATCTCCTTATTTAAATTAAATATATAATGGTAAATACCAGTATCCAAACCAGATCTACAAAATGCCAAAACAAACCTAATATTTCAACATTATTCCAATTATCAGCAGAATATACCCCCAAGTTTGCTGCTCGCAGAATACAGGCAATATATATAACGCCCGATAATACATGAAGACCATGAAAGCAGGTAGTAACATAAAATACTGATGCATAAATACTTGTAGTTAAAACAAAATTATTTAAAATAAAATGGTGATATTCCCATGCCTGAATTCCTAAAAATAATATTCCTCCCAACATTGTGTAGATTAGAAATTTGGATAATCCTGACTGATCACCTTTCTGAATTGCATTAAGCGCCATTACCATTGTAAAACTCGTACAGATGAGAAGGAAAGTATTAAAGGCAGTTAGTGGGATATTTAATATTTCACCTGCCACAGGCCACTCTGCTCCACCCGCTCGAAGTGCACCTCCAGCTATTAATAATCCGGCAAATGACAAGCCATCGACAATAATAAATAACCACATTCCCAGTTTCCCATTGGTTGCTTTCCCAAACGGATCATTTAAAGGGATTGATTGTGTTTGATTCATTTTTCCTCCGTAATTATAAAGTTATAATAAAATTACTGTAATAAATATTACAATCCAGATAAGTGTCAGGTAATGCCAGAACATACTCACCAGTCTCATAGGCTTCAGTATAAGATTATTTACTCTAATTTTGAATATAAGCCAAATGAGACTGATGAGCCCTCCTAGAATATGTAGTCCGTGAAGTCCTGATAGCATATAGAACACTGATCCTGCCTGATGAGATGTGATAGTAAAGTCATCATTGATAAGCATGTTCCAGAGTATGATTTGCAGACTCAGAAAAACTAACCCGATAATTATTGTCGTATATATTTGATTGAGAGTCAGAATTTTATTTTCTCTTTCATTTGCTTTACTTGCCATAAATAACGTGATACTACTTATCAGGATCACAACTGTATTTACCCATGCGAGAAAAAGAGGAATAGTTCCTATTGTATAAGACATCCAGATAGCTGAACGGGATCGTAGAATCCCATAGCTGGCAAGTAGTGCTACAAACAACATAGAAAATGATCCAAGGGCAATTAGCATGCCAAGATAGGATGTAAACTGATCTTCTTTGTGTGTTTTTATATTCTTTATTGTAGTTAATGTTTGCATGGGTTATAAATTATGTTGGCATCGGCTCAGATTGAGAAATCCAGTCACGTTCCTTTACATTTGGATGACTATATTCATGCGGTCCATTATAGACCGAGGGAACTACAGCAAAATTTCCATGAGGAATTGGATTATCTACCGTCCATTCCAATGTAGCAGATTTCCAGGGATTTTTTTCGGCTTTTTTCCCTTTTAGAATACTATAAGCAAAATTAATTACAAATAATACCTGCGCTGCTCCAAGAATAAAAGCAAATGTGGTCATCAAATTATTAAGCCCCAATACAGGTGCTAAAAATTCATATTCAGTGGGATCAAAAATCCGGCGATGATGACCGGCATATCCCATAACCATCATATTAAAAAACACCATATTTAATGGAATAAATGAAAACCAGAAATGAACTTTTCCCAGCTTGCTGTTCATTTGTCGTCCAAACATCTTTGGAAACCAGAAATATATCGCCGCAAATGCTCCAAACATTACAGATGCCGCCATAGTATAATGGAAGTGCCCAACCACGAAATAGGTATCATGAAGATAAATATCTGCTGTAATTGTGGCATTATAAAGTCCTGTCAATCCGCCAAGTCCAAAAACCCACATGACTGACATGGCAAATAGCATCGGAGTATCAAATTGCAGTGCCCCCCTCCATAATGTTCCCAGCCAGTTAAAAAAGAAAATGGCTGAAGGAATACTGATTAGCAAGGTAAGAAACATAAAAGCCTTACCTAGGAGAGGGCTCATTCCTGTCGTATACATATGGTGTCCCCATACCAGAGCGCTTAAAGCAGTGATAGTACACATGCAGATGGCTGTCACTTTGTAACCAAATGCTGGCTTTCTGGAAAATACTGAAAGAAGATCAGATACAACGCCCCAAGCAGGGAGAATAAGAATGTATACTTCCGGATGCCCAAAAATCCAGAAAACATGCTGGTATAATAGCGGATCACCACCAGGGATTGTTGCTTTTGCTCCTGCAATAAGAAACTGTGTTCCTGCAACATTATCTAATAAAAGTATGATTAATCCAGCGGCAATAATTGGTACAAATAGGGCATTTAATATACTAGTAAGAAACAAACCCCATATAGTGAGTGGCATCTTGAAATAGCCCATTCCAGGTGCCCTTAAACGAACAATGGTGGTGATATAATTAATAGCACCCATGAGAGTTGAAGTTCCAGCCAGGGTCAAGGCAAGCGTCCAAAAAACTTGACCTAATCCGGGAATGCCGCCAACGGGAGTACTAAGTGGCGGATAAGATGTCCACCCCCCTGCTGCTGTTCCATCTGGCAATAAATAAGACATTAACAATACCACACTTGCTAAAAACATCGTCCAAAAAGATATTAAATTAAGTTTGGGGAACACCATATCCGGAGCACCGATCTGCAAAGGAATACAAAAATTTCCGAAAGCACCAATTAGAATTGGTGTAATTGCCCAGAAGATCATAATAGTTCCATGCATAGTAAATAGCTGATTATATGCATCAGGTCCAATGATACCCGCACCTACTGGTGAGTTTTGATACAAAATATCCCCAAGAAGCCACCAGGGAAGTGGTTCC
>Ga0209228_1000946_pt1 | contig 14799 bp, 8 predicted proteins | sample METZYME_3_150m_FD_187547 | JGI IMG/M metagenome (GOLD analysis project Ga0209228, IMG submission 187547) | Marine microbial communities from oxygen minimum zone in mesopelagic equatorial Pacific - METZYME_3_150m (SPAdes) (version 2) | ecosystem: Environmental > Aquatic > Marine > Oceanic | place...
GCCCATCCACTCACCTGAATCCAGAGAGTATCCTGTCGGGTTGTGACAAGGAAAATTCAGGATCAGCAGCAAGCGTCCCTGGGTGTCTAAATGTTGACGTATTGCTCTTTTCATCGCTTCCAAGTCGAAGCTCAGATCCGAAGAGAACATGGGAAAAGTGCTGACATCTCTTTCCAGATGCTGGGCGATCACCGGGTATGGACCCCAGTAGTAGTCGGTCGTAAGGGCCTGGTGACCCGGCTCTACAAAGTTTTTGATTGCCTGATAGATTGCGCCACTACCCCCTGGAGTGGTTACTGCTACCGACTTCGACAAAAGATCTGGATGCTCCAGGAGGTCTTTTCTAACTGCCTCGAGGAAAGGCGGAGATCCAGAGATCGGAGAGTAGCCTGCTGCCTTGCCAGTGGGCACACGGGCTATCGCTTCAGCCACACTCGGCATAACTGCGATTTGCCCCTCATCATCCATTAGGGCGCCCATTGTTGCATCGAGGATTGATTCTCCAGCTGCTGCGCGTGCCCTAGCCTCACCATTCAGTCTGAAAATAGGGTCATTGCCCTCACGATCCTGAGAGGCTGAGGTTAACGCACTGATAGCGCGTGTGGTCATCGACTTTCACCTGGCAAGGTGCCATCAAGTTCAGCGTAAACTTGCTGGATCGCCCGGGGAGCCTGACTCGTAAAAAGTGACCAGCTCTCAAGTTCGCCGAAGTTGGCCTGGATTTGAGCATCCTCAAGTCCGTAGCCTTCCTCGTACTGCTGAGTAGCTAGTTCGATGACACGGATCACCGCTCGCCGATAAGTGTCTAGCTCTTGTTCCAGCACGGCGGAAGAGTCAACGAAACCATGACCCGGCACATAGGTATCGACATCCATCGCTTGGGCTCTCTCGATCATTTCTACCCATTCCGAGGGATAAGCTGAGCGCATTGCTGGGAAGACTCGGTTCAGGTAGGCCTCACTCATGAAAAGAATTTTCTCTTCAGGGAGATGGACTACGAGATCTCCACCGGTATGGGCACGTCCAAGGAAAAGGATCTCAATCGTTCGGCCTCCGAGTTCCAAGACTTCGCGTTCGTCAATCATTTGGCTAGGGAGCACGATCGGTGGGGCTTCCGAGGCCCTGTTCGGTGCGTTAGCACTAGCCTCAAGTGTGGCCGCTGAAGTAGGGTGAGCCAGAAATTCAGCTTCCGAGGGAAATGCTGAGTTACCGGCCGTATGGTCACCGTGGTCCGAGCAAATCACCACATGGGTTATGGGCTGATCAGTAATTTCAGCGATATGGTCAATCATCCTCTGAGTCTCTTCAACGCTACCCTGGCCATCAGCAACGAGGACGCCCTCATTGGTTACAACAAACATGCTGACCGTCGCAAATCTCTCGTCACCCGCAGACCTGAGTTGCTCGTATGAGTACACTCCGGTTGCGAGCTCTTTAATGCGCGGGAAATCTTCGTCCGTGTAACCACGAGCATAAGGGTCTGCAGTTCGGATTATGTTCTCAGTTACGATAGGATCAGCGCGGCCCGCTGTCGTTTCTTCTTGAGTGGATTCACCGCACGCCGATGAGATTGAGATGATGACTACGATCCACAGGAGGTTTAAATCCCTAGTCGCCATGCTTGCATTCCCTAGGTAAAATGATCACGCAGACTGATTAAGAGGAACCACAATGATGAATCGGAACTTAGTTGTCACGGCTTTAGTCGCATTTCTTATAGCAGTTATAGCAGCTATGGCTATGCAGCGTGAACAAGCACCTGCAATTACTCAGGTCACTGATGATGAAGCGCTACGGGCTGAGTTGACTATGGAGCGGCCGATCGAGGCCCTTAATTCGATCTGGATTGAAGAACTTACTTGGATCGAGATTCGGGATAGGATGGCTGACGGGACGCACACCGTGATCATCCCAACTGGTGGCATCGAGCAGAATGGTCCTTATGTGGCTATGGGCAAGCACAACTATGTCCTTCAGGGAGCTTGTGAGGGAATCGCCCGCGAACTCGGTAATGCACTATGCGCACCCATAGTGAAACTTGTTCCGGAGGGTGGCATAGAGGAGCCGACCGGTCATATGCGTTATCCGGGAACCATCAGTCTTCGAGAAGAAACATTCCAGGCGGTCCTGGATGATGTTGCGAGCAGTCTACACGCACATGGCTTCGAGCATATTGTGTTTATAGGTGATAGTGGCGGCAATCAAGATGGAATGGCGGTAGTGGCTGATCGACTTAACGAGCGTTGGGAAAAATCTACGGCCCACTATATCTCTGAATTTTATGATAACGCCGGAGTGCAGAGAGTCATGGAAGAAGAGTTCGGGATCTCTGAGGAATCCGAGGGCTTTCACGATACGTACTGGCTTACCGCCATGCAGATGACTGTAGATCCTTCTTCAGTTCGTTATGAGGAGCGGGTTGCTGCCGGTCGGGCCTCAATTAACGGGGTTTCACTTACTCCGCTCGAGAAGACGATTGAGGTGGGCACGAGGCTCATGCAGTATCGGATAGACAATACATCACGACTGATACGGACTGCGACCGAGAGTGCCCACTAATCATTTTCGAATAGTGAAAATTGGGTGAAGACAGGGCTCGCTAGCCCCTGGCCTTCCATAGGTCATAACGCATTCTAAGCGTGATTACAGGGTTCCCATTCTCGTGTGGCTCGATGTCTTCATCAGTCGCGCTGATGTACATCGCGTAGTCGCCATCGTTGAATGACGCTCCCTCAGGATCATCTGTATCAGCTTGGAGGATATATGCGACATGCGCATTCCGGCTGTCGCAAGCCGCATCGGGAACAGGCACTGTTTCACACGTACAACGCACGTCCCCGCCCGCCTCATCAGCTGCTTCCATGGCTGCCATCACTCGGTCAGCGAGTGACCCGTTCTCTGTTTCGAAGGCCCGTGCGGCGTTATGCACGACTGCATCTGAAGCCAGAATATTTCCTTGAACGGAGTAGTAGATTTCGGTATCTGTGACCCGGCCCTGCTGTGACAGTGATGCAGCACTATTACCGCTGCCAGAAAAGCCAACTGATCGGCCCTGCATGTCTACGATACCAAATTGGCGCCGCTCAATGTCTGGGTCTTGTTTGAGGAGCTCCAGGATCTCAGTGGGATTGGCTCCAGCTTTCATTTGTACATAGATGAGTTGCTGGTTTTCTCTCGTACGGTCGACTCCGGCCTGAGCAGCCGCGACACCGATCCCTGGCACTACGATTGCCTGTATATCCATAAGGCCTTTCGAAGGGAAGCCAGAGAACCTGCCCTGAGCAACGCATGTTGCTGAGGCAATTACAACCTGTCCTGTTCTGGCGTCTACTGCGATGACTGACCATGTGGCGGATAGCGAGGTCGGCAAGAGTGTGCAGGCAGCGATAAATAAAACCACCGCTTGTCTCAAACCTCTTATGACTTTCATACTCATCTCCACTCTCCATCGATCCAAGTGCACCAAGGCTCAAGGAGTCCGAGCCAATCCATAGCTGGCTGTCCGATTGGGGCTCCTGGAGGAGCACTCACCGAACTCGGAATTTGTCCTGAATCATAAGGCCTTCCGAGGAATCGCCTTATTTCAAGTTGGAGCAACACAGAGGCATCATAAGGCTCCATCTCCGCTAGGCGACCGGCCAAGGTCCTAAGTGCCAATGTCGACTGCGCTCTCACCTGCATCATTGGTGCGGTTTCCGCTAGCGATTTCACTCTTTCAATTACTACGCCAGCAACGGTATTTCTGATCTCGGTCTCGTAACTGTTATTCGTCTCTCCCTCAAAAGCGGCCTGGAAAAGTCGTTGTAGGACATCGTTTAAGCCCGGCATCGAAGGATCCAACATCTTCTGTTCCACCAGTCTTGCTGCTCGGTCTGCGGTGAGGATGTTGTTCACGGTATGGCTTGCTGCTACGAATGCAGGTGTGAGCGCATCAAAGGCGGAGCCAGTGTAGCGCGGGAAAAGCTCTCGTGTCCTGCCGTATCCTGGGGGTCTCGGAGGAATCGCCTCGAGAACTGAAGCCGGAAGCGCTAACTCGCTAGGAGAAAGAGTTCTCATTAGAGCATCCAATGCTCGGTTTTGATACTCGGAAGCAATATGCCAGACAGGTCTCAGGCCATCACCTCTGGCGGCGTAGATATAGCCTATCCCACCCATCACCGATGCAGTGGATTCCACTTGATATCGATGATGTAGATACAGGGGTACTAGCACCTCTTCGATTGTTGCCATGGGCATTCCGTTCTTGATGGCTGCCTCGCCGAACCGAGACATGGCCACTGATCTCACATCCATCATCCGGTCCAACTCGTCAGCCATGTCAGTGCCGTTCGCCCATTGGTCTGCTTGAGGCGTTGTCTGGACATCCTGGTTTGACATATAGCGCACATCATCATCCCAGGCGTCTTCAAGAACTCTTATCAGGGTAGCTTCGTCATCTCCCCCCCCGACGAAGTCTTGATACCCGAAAGTGACAGCGACTTTATCCCAGTCACCGATTCCCACGTCATAGACCTGAGAATGGTCTAACGAGCCATCACCGTTAAGTGTGACCAGAGGATGTGGGTAATCCATCACTGAGATGCGACCAGCTGTGCTGTTATAGTAGTTGTGGCCTAACCCGATCGTATGCCCCACTTCATGTGCCGAAAGTTGGCGGATCCGGGCCAGCGCCCACTCGGAGATCTCAGGCGTCAGTTCATCACCTTCTGTATAAGGAGAGAGTAAGCCTTCGGCGATCATGTAGTCCTGCCGAACCCGGAGTGAGCCAAGGGTCACGACCCCCTTAATAATTTCTCCAGTGCGAGGATCGGACACCGACCCACCGGTACTCCAACCTCTTGTGGAACGGTGTACCCAATTGATGACGTTGTAGCGAGCATCCAGTGGACTAATGCTGTCTGGCCTAAGTGTAACTTGGAACGCATCGCGATATCCTGCGGCCTCAAAAGCCTGATTCCACCACCTGGCTCCATCCAGAAGGGCCGAACGAAGCGGTTCTGGAGCACCGGGGTCCAGGTAGTACATAATCGGCTCCACAGGATCACTTACCGCTGCAGATGGATCTTGCTTTTGAAGCCGATGGCGCCGGATAAAACGCTGGGTCATGGGCTCATCGAGGGGTGCTGCATAGTCCTGATAGCTCGATGATCCGTAGCCGGAACGCGGATCGAACATCCGCGGTTCGTAGTCATCATCTGGAAGTTGAACGAATGAGTGGTGAATACGGATACTTGCCGCTTCGCCAGTCGAAGCAACGCTCCCTACACCCTCGAAGCCGCCCCCACCTCTCCCACCACGGCCACCACCACCACCACCAGGTTGCTGGACAAAGGTGAGTTCTACTTCCAACTCTGTATTTGTCGGAAACGAGCCGGTCATGTCCATGTAGACTGAACTTCGGCTGTTATCTAAGCGGTACGTCCCCGGGCTCATCCTTTGGCCGGCATTTGTAGCATCTCTAATTAGAAAGTCTGTGAGATCAACGAGGACACGTCCGCCCGTTTCTGCAGCTGGGGTAAAGCTCCAGAGGATCGACCTCGCAAACGCATCTCGCACTGCTTGCGTCTCAGCCGGGTTGTCACTGTTCGCCCTGAAACGATAATTCGGCTGCACCATTAAGATCTTACGACCTACTCGTTCAAACTTGACGATTCTTGAGCCACGTAGGGCCCCACGGTCGAGGCCGATATCATTTGATCCAAGTCCCGCACCAAACCCAGCAAAATGGATCATTTCTTCATCAAGCTCCGGAATCTCCATCCAGAGCTGACCGAGGCCGGCGTCCCAGTACAGGGGGAGAAACCCCTCAAGGCTATCCATACCATTGGTTCTCTCCTCAATGGTAGGGAGATCTCCCATGCTTTGATCCCCACTACTACCTCGTTGAGCAGAGATTGGGCTTGATAACACACTCGCTAGGAGTGCGACTATGATGAAGAGCTCTAAAGAGCGCTTAGATCCTGCTGAGGTCATGCGGTCCTCCTAGATATTTCCATTACTGAATTGTCTTATGGGTACGCTTGGGTGCTTTCAGCGAGAGAAGTCGATAGTTGCATCGAGTATCTCACCGCAGTCGGTGATCTTCACAGCCCCCGATATGTTTGCTCCGTGTTCTGCGATCGTTAACGCACCGTCCATGGTGCCACCACTGCACCCGGTTGCGGGGTTGTTTCCGTATGCGATCCCTACTGTAAGTTGGTCGCCCGCTAGAGCCCCATTAAGCGTACCATTGATCTGGATTGGTCGATTTACTGAAACCGTGCCAGTCACCGTCCCCCCAGGCTGGGTGCTGACTTGTATGGTGCCCGTCATTGTCACCCCAGCTACCGTGAGTGAGCCAGAGTAGTCACCGGCCACGTTATAGGGGTATCCGGAATCTCCAGGCCCTGGTGAACCAGCACAGCCCACCACGAGCGCGGCTAATATGAGAAGCCCGGAAGTTTTGATTCTTATCCAGAAATCTTCAGAGATAGTCAAGATAGATTTCCTCAATAATCAGGTGACCCCACCAAAGAGCCGAATGCGAATCGGCCTGGCACGATCTGTGGCTAGGTCTCGCCAATTAGTTGACTGTAAACGTTACGGTATCAACAACCCATGGCTGAAGTGGCACGTGGATTCCATCAGCCACCACTGCAATGAGTCTATGCTCTCCAGGAGCTACACCCTCGAATGTGTACTCAGACGAGCCATCTCCCATGTGGATGATACTACCCGGTACAGTCGGAACCGGCGCACCAACTCCTGTCAGGTCAGCATCTAGATACAGGTGATGATGACCTGTTCCAGATGTCATGTCCCCTGCAGGTACGATTGGGAATCCTGCAACCTGAAGGCTCACGGTAACATTCCCGCCCATTACTTGAGATCCTGTAGTGGGTTGAGTGATCGTGACTGTCCCAATGGGATCCTCACTAGCAGGATCTGCATCGGTTTCTGCTGGGGGCGCATCACCGCAGGCTAACAAGGTTATTGTGAGGACTGCAAGGCTGAGCTTACGGAGATTATTCATTGCAGGTTGGGGAGGAGAGGGATTGGACTATACTGTCTTGCCTCAGAAAGGGTGTGATCGGGGCTCGTCCCGCAAGAGTGCCCGCCTGGGATTTTGATCAACGCTACTTTGATCTCCATCCTCATTTCCGGGAGGTCGTGGTCGATTCATTCTAAGTGACACGCCTCCGAAGAAGTTTGAGCCTGACTTGTTGACCTTGTGGTCTCCATCATTCAGGTAGTCGAGGATCGCTTGGTCCCATGAGAGGCCTGCTTTTCCGACAAGTTCCATCCATGGACCGTAGGCAGTTTCATCTGGAGCTTCCGTTGTACCACTCCAGATTGTTACGCGGGGGTTGTAGCCACCTCCGCCCTCACCGCTTGAGCCCTTGAGCGGCATCTGGATCAAGACACTATCCGTCATTGGGAGCCTGAAAGTCTCGGGATCAAAATTAGCTCCGTAGCGCCTGTATCGAGCGTAGTTGCGTTGGTTCATCTCAAAAACGTCGTGATTCGAGTTGATGCCCGACGTGATGTAGTCTCGAATCTGGAACGCAGCTTCCTTGTGGCGGGGAAAACTTGGATTGTCGATGAAGCTGAAGCCGGGCATGAACCAGCCCTTGTTGAAGCCCCAGTTACGCTCTGTCACTCGCCCACGTCTGACGAGTCCAGTGTATTCGCTGAATAGCTGCACGACCTGGTGGCTAGGATAGCCGTGCGGGTTGAGGAAAATGTCTGGGAGCCAGGTAGCCCAGAGTTTCCCTCTCACCGTTGATTCCGGGTAGATCGCGTGATCATCATTTCCACCAGAAGTTGCATCCTGCCCAAGAGATCCAAGGTATCCAGCGTGGAGGATGTAGTCGGGATTTGTCTTGTAGAGGTCGTACGCTAGTTGCGCACCGTCCGGGTTCGTGAACGGATGCACGATCACGTTGACCCGGTTGAGTTTGGCCCGTTGTACAGAATCGGTTAGGAGCAGCTCAGCGTGACGTAACACGTGGCTAGTCGATGAAACCTCATTCGCATGCTGTCTCGCCGAGTAAACGACTGTTGGTTTGAATGTAGTCGCCTTGACGTGTGACCAGTGTGTGGCGGAGATCGACGGCATAAGGTCCATCGCCCAGATTTCTTTGCCGAGGTAGGAGTGGCCAACTCTGTAAATCGACGCTTCGTCATAAGAAGCCGCCATTTTTGCAATCATCTGGTGACCCTCAGGAGGAGGGATCGGGGTATCCCACTGAACAATGCGGTCACCCTCATACGACCAGTTCTCAGGTAATAGGCTCTGCCATTCAGCGAGTGGATCTGGAGATCCGTTGCCGTTGAGTGTTGCGGTTCTTCGGGAATTCGGATCCTGCTTGTGAGTCCACTCCGCCCAGATCTCGATTGAGCCTAAGCCGTGGTAGGAGAGCGAGGCACTATAGAGGCCCTGGCTGCGTAGTGACTCAATTTCCTGAATCGTTGCTTCAATTTGCGCGGCCGAAACCATGCTACGGTCTACGGCTTCCGGGGCAGAGAGAGTGATGAGACTGTCACGTGCGTCCAGGTCCGTATCCACACGCACTCTCAGACCCAGGTGTCTGATCCCAGGCTCATCTTCATGGACCTTGGCTAGTCTCGCAGAAGGTCGCTCAAGTCCTGTCTTCGGAATGTCGAGACGCACCTCACCCGTGCCTCCTTCGTCGTCCTGATATTCAACGATGACGGCCGGGCGTGAGGTGGCAAAGCCTGTAAATACGACCTCAACCGTTGCAGCTGACCCGTCGGACTTGGGCTGCATGCGAGGTATGACTCGTCCAGGGAAGGTCAGTCCTTGCCCGCGTGAATTGCGGCCCAGGATATCGAAGAACTCGATTGTGCCGAAGTAGATTTCTTCATGCAGGGCATCCATTGGGGCATGGATTTCGTTATCGATGTCCAGTCGGTAATCGGGCTCACTCATTGCCATCTCGACGGTCAGTGACCCGAAATAGGGGGCATCACCACTGCCACCATTCGGCATCCCCTCGTGTAGTTCCATCACATAGTCATAAATGACTGGTAAGACCTCGGCTTGGTAATAATCCCAAAACGCCTCAGGGTCCGTCACAATCCGTTCATCTACGATAGTTCGGCCATCCGCAGTAGCCTGTACCCAACCAGTGGTCACCCTGACCTGCTCGTAGTCTCGGAATCGGTCGAAGTATGGGCGAAGGACCCATTTTGGATCAAAGCTCTCGTTGAGAATGACTGATCCTGATGCGTTCGTCACCCGGACTTCGTATGTAGGACCTTCGGTTACTTGCTCAAACCTTATTTTTTCTAGTTCAAGGCCGAGATCGCGTGCGAATACTTCGTCAATTGGGAAGATCTCGTGTAGCCATCGGACTGGTGTATTAATCGCTTGTTGTGGCCAGTCCTCTGGAGGGTCATTTCTCCGGAAATTGATGAGGATTTCTCCCAAGGTTTGGCCTTGGAGTCTTGGTGCGATCACTTCTTCAAGCCAGGAATAGCCCTGTTTGAACGCAGAGAGGATACGTACTTCCGTGTTGGCAGGGTCAGCCCCCGCTTCGATCAATGTTTGCTGAGCTTCAATAGCGATTTGGGCACGAAGCTCAGGAGGCTCACTCAAACGGGCTTCTACCCGAATGGGCTGACCTTCTGTTGCTGCCGGAATAATTGTTTCCCGGAAGAGAGACCAAAAGCGGTCAACCTCGGACGGGAGTGTCTTCGTTTCCTCGAAGATTGTGGCGGCTTTTTGGACGTCTCGATCGTCGATCAAGACGTCTAGATTATCCGTTCCTAGGCCAGAGGAAGCTCTCGCCCGAACGTACTCGCCGAGGCCATCGTCTGCCTTCTCAACCGACATAAGCACACGAGCAGAAGAGACGGTGATGTCAGAAAGTTTTTCTGCTATGCGATCAAGCTTGTACAAGCCAATTGCTGCTTGTCCTACGGGTGAGTATCCAGAGAGTGCATCCCATACTTCCTGCTCAACGTCATCTACGGTTGGCCGGTCTTTCCCGCGTTCATCGAGATGCGGAAAGGTCAAAGCAACTTGCTCTAATGCTCTCAGGGCACCGGATTCATCGCTTCCTGTGACAACAAGTGAAGATTTTGACCCGAACGCGTCTGGAACAACCTGGATTAGACCCTCCCCGGGCTCCAAGTCAGAAATGTTGATTAGACTACTATCGGCGAGTTGGTCCGTGTACCGGTTCTCATTGCCGACCAGGACCAAGGTAGGTTGTGACCCGGGGTTGTCGAAGGTTTCAGCTGGTCGAACAAGTGGCACAATAAAACCAGTAGACTCGAGACCAAGTCTTCCAGCTAGGTCAGGTAACCCTTCTATCCCTGAGGACCCTGGAACAAGCACGACATCGATACGATCAGGGATAGGTCCTCCACCTAAGAACCCGTCTGTCGTGTATAGGCTTGAGAGGTCCAGGTCGTTTTTAGCGCTGCTGCCCGGTCTCCCTGAGATGGGTCCCGGAGGGTCGGGTTCTGCTCGGCCCTGAAGACGGATTACGGCCCCGTCGGTAATTCTCGCCTCCACCGAACCGAGTCCAGAATAGGACAGGGGAATGCGGTTGCCCTGCTGATCATCGCCCTGAGTTGTAACCGAATCCGTTTCTTGCCCGGAAATTTCAGCAGATTCTTCTGGACTAGAGTCTTCGCTACCAGGTTCTAGGTCCCGGAGACGACGCATCGCTGCTGCTGCCGAATCGATGTCGGCGGGACTGACCGTGATATCAGCAATGACTCGGGACACGCCATCTCTATCTATTCTGGCACGTGCCTGAGTCAACCGGACTACCCCATCCACTACTCCTGCATTTGCCAGCGCATCGGAAAGGTCCTCAGCAACTGCTCCCAGTTTCGCGGTTGAGAGTGTCCTCGTATGAGGAAGTACACCGGAAAAGAGACGGGCGGCTGCCATGAGTCCTTCATCGTCGCCACCTACAACGAGCACCCAGGTGCGGTCATCCGCATTTCGAATAACTACCGAGCCCTCTCCAGCGTCGAGTGAGGTTGGATCAATACCCGGTGAGCTAAGGCCCGAAGCGGCTAAGCCACTCCGCCCAATAGCGATCAGAATCCCCTCGGCTGCAATTCCGCGCTGGATAGGGAGGTTCATCGCCATCGTCTCAAAACCGAGACGAGCTGAGATTTCTGCTGCTGCCGCCGTCTCGGTGATGGTAGGCGTCTCACCTAAGATGAGAGACGCATTCACCAGGTCTGGCACACTATCTGCGTTGGTGTCAACCACGAGATTACCGAGATCGTATAGAGTGGCCAAGTCCACTCTTGTTGTCTGAGCTTGAGCGGACACGGCCGTCGTTGCAGAACTGCTAAGGACTAGGGCTGTGGTAACGAGGATCGGGATATAGCGCATGGTTCCACTCCGGGTACCAGGGTAGCGCAGGTGCATCAAGACTGGATTGGAAAGCGAACCTATGGGCCGTATCCGGTAGCTACAAGCATGATGGAAGCACAAGCTTGTACGAGGGCAGTGTGTGACAACAGAGGACTTACCTGGGAGGCAATAGCGACTACGGGTACCTTAGAGATATAGTTCTTTGGCTTAACAGTCAGTTTTCATGCTTTTGGAAACGCATGTCGTAAACCCTTCCAAGACTGAGGCTTAACTCGGTTGTTTCTCCGCTCAAGTCATTCTTGAACCGTATGATTTGCCCCCCTGAGCTGAAGGTGTTTGGATAGATCGGGGTGAGCATGCGGGTACGACCTGGGCGCTGTGACAGCGTGAGTACACCATCAGTCACTTCTGCCAAGAATGTGGTTTCTGCATCGTAGCTAGTGTACCTGCCCTCGAATAATACAAGGTCATCTGGGCTTGGCGACCAAGCTTCTACGGGCTCGAAAACTTGGTTTGTGTATTGCCAAGCTTCAATCTTGAACTGGGCACGCTGGCCCTGGTTGAGTTGGAACCGATAGGTGCGATCTGCGGCTCCAGCCTGGAAATGGGTCTCGCTAAGCGGAATAAGTGCTGTATTTCCATCTCTGAGTTCGCCACCTGTGAGCGTTAAGGTTCGCGTGTTGCCAGTTACGGGGTCTCTGTAGAGGCCGACGTAACGTTCGAGGACCATGGCTGACACAGAAGCTGGTTCTGGAGGGGTGGCCTCGGTAACCGCATCACCTAAGAAGGCCCTTGCGACGCTTGAGCCGGTGCCCCCTGTGGACACGTTCGACGCATTACAAAGCATTGCGACTGATAGTTTGTGGTCGGGATAACGTCCAAGGAATGCCCTATATCCTGCAGTAGATCCTGTATGGGTTACTGAGCGCACGCCACCCATTGTTCCATGTTGGAGTCCTCCTGCGTAGATGATCTCGGCACCATTAGATAGCCTACCCCTCTCATTATGCATCATCCGCACAAAATCTGGACCTCCGAGCCGTCCGTCGGTGAGTGCCTCATTCCAGATCATTAGATCCCCAACGGTCGTTAGGATGCCTCCATTCCCATGGACGTATTCGATAGGTCGGTTGATCACCCAGTTTCCCCCGGGCCTTACTGCATAGGCTGAGCTGCGGCCTGGCACGAGACGACGGTAGTCGTCTCTCCACTGGGTGCTGTTCATTCCCAAGGGCTCGAATATGCGTTCCTTGGAGAAGTCCGCGAACGACATGCCGGCCAGGCGATCCACAACAATGGCGAGCAGATTGTACCCTGTATTCGAATAGGAGTATTCGTGACCTGGGTCGAAATTGGCGGCACTCTGTCGACTAACGATGTCGAGTACATGTTCATGGGTGTGACTTCTTTGCTCGCGACCCCATCCTGAGATCCCCGCTACGCTACCCCAATCTCTCAGTCCGCTCGTGTGTGTCATAAGGTGACGGAGAGTGATAGTAGGACCGTAGTTCGGAACTTCCGGCACGTACTTCCGAATATCGTCCTCTAGGGACAGCTTTCCATCGAGGGCAAGAAGCATGATCGCCGCAGCTGTAAATTGCTTGGAGACAGAGCCGCCTTCGAAGATTGTTTCCGGCTTATTGGGAATCCCATGCTCCAGGTCAGCCATACCGTATGCTCTCTCCAGGACGGTCAACCCATCTACAGCGACGCCTACCGCACATCCAGGGGAGGATACTGACGTCCAGCGTGCGAAGATCTCGTCCACACGCATTGACACGTCGATTGGGACCTGGGCGTAAATTACGCTGGGGATCGCGGCCAAAATGAGTATGCTCAGTCGTACTTGGCTCAAGAAGCTCATTTTTCTGTCCATTTATTTATTGGTCTCAATCAAGTCCCTGTAAAAACTAAGGGGGGCCGGTGCCCCGGCCCCCCGCTCTCCTGAGTATTTCTGGAACTACGTTCGAGCTAAAGCTTAATGTCCGTCCTGCTGTTCCGTGATCGTGAGGTCTTCATCTGCCAAGTGAACATCAAGCCAAGCGGTCCAGCGTGCCCATAAATCAAGTATCGTCTCTTCCGTGGCTGGCCCATGGTCCTCAAAGGGGTATAGGTACATAGCTGCCTTTTTGCCTAGCCCATTTAAGGCATGGAAGAGGCGTGGTGAGTGATCTGGCGCTGTACCCACGTTCTGGTCATGGAGGCCATGGTAAAGAAGGAGTGCCCCCGTGAGGTTGTTTGCATATACGAATGGTGACATCCCGAGATAGACCTCTCTAGCATCCCAGAATATCCGCCTCTCACTCTGGAACGAGAGTGGCGTGAATGTACGATTATAGTTGCCATCACCAGCAATCCCAGCCTTGAAGAACGGGGTGTGGACCATGGCGTTTGCCGTTCCAAATGCTCCGTAAGAGTGACCTCCCAGGCCTAGTCGTTTACGGTCGATAATCCCTCTTTCATCGAGTTCATCGATTACCGCCGCCAGGTTATTTCTAAGGTCGTGCTGATAATTGTTGTTCATCTGCCCGGCCTTACCTACGATCGGAGCATCAGGTTCAACGACCGCGTAGCCTAGCCGAACCAAGTACTCAATTGAACGAGTTCCGAAGTTCGGGTGGGCATTGATGTTATAGGTTCGGCCTCGCTCATCGTAACTTTCCTGGTCTTCATATTCCCGGGGATAGAACCAGAACATGGCAGGCAGCCGCTCACCAGGTGTATAGCCAGTTGGTAGCGTTACGTTAACCAAGAAACGGAACCCGTCCGGTCGTTCAACAACGAAACGTTGCCGGGGGGCATTCGTTAGATCGGGCGTGTAATCGATATTGTCAGTGAGTTGCGTGCGTTCCGCTCCGCTCACCAGGTAAGATTGGCGGATTTCAGTTGGACTCTCGCGGGATACGACGAAGCGTTCTGTGTCGACATCCAAGATAGCCGAGATCCGCTCATACTGATTGTTGTTGTCACTTTCATAAATCCGCTGTTTCTCACCCGTCCGAATTTCGACTTTATCAAGAAAAGTCGTAGGCCCTTCGGCAGCTGGGTCTTCATTGTAACTCGTGCCGTATAGGAAGACGTTGGCGCCGTCGGAGGATGTTTCCACCACACTAGCGGAGCCACCACCACCACCACCACCAAGTCGAACGCCGCCACCTACACCTCCACCTGCCATGACTAGTGATCCCGGGTTCGCATAGAAGTCATCAGAGTCATATTCGACGACAGTGTAGCGTGTATCGGGATCGCTAAGATCTACTGCGTATTCCCTCACGTTCCCTCTCCGGCTTGTTCTGAAGAAGACCATGCCATAGTCAGCAGAAAACCGGTAACTCTGGATACCTGAGTCGTGTGAGTAGAGGGAGTACTGGCTGTCTTCATCGAATGGAGGTGCCCAGAGCATCACATGGTCAGGAGTGCCTGCGCTTTCATCGGAATCAGTATCATCCTCT
>Ga0209228_1000948_pt1 | contig 14770 bp, 16 predicted proteins | sample METZYME_3_150m_FD_187547 | JGI IMG/M metagenome (GOLD analysis project Ga0209228, IMG submission 187547) | Marine microbial communities from oxygen minimum zone in mesopelagic equatorial Pacific - METZYME_3_150m (SPAdes) (version 2) | ecosystem: Environmental > Aquatic > Marine > Oceanic...
TCTTTTGCTTTAGATAATATGTTAGACATTATTAAATCTGATCTAATCAATTTTGGAGTTGAACATAATTTATGGTTCTTTGAATCGTCACTCTACATTGAGGAAAAGGGTAAATCTAGTAAAGCTGGGAAAGCTATATCTGACTTAAGTTCAAACAACTTTGTTTACGAGAAAGATGGAGCAATTTGGTTTAAATCTTCTGAATTAAGAGATGACAAAGATCGCGTGCTGCAAAGAAGTAACGGTGATCATACTTATTTTTCATCTGATGTTGCCTATCACCTAGATAAATACAATAGATCTTATGACAGGATAATTAACATCTGGGGTTCCGATCACCACGGATACTTGCCTAGGGTTAAGGCTGCAATGGAAGCTTCTGGCAAGGACCTAAGCAAACTAGAGGTTGTGTTTATACAGTTTGCAAACCTTGTTAGGAACGGGGAAAAGGTTTCTATGTCTACAAGAAGTGGTGATTTCATAACACTAAGCGAGCTCATGAATGAGGTGACACCAGAAGCAGCACGTTTCTTTTATATAAACAGGAAGGCTGATCAACATTTAGAGTTCGACCTAGGGCTTGCAAAAGAACAATCTAAAGATAACCCTCTTTATTACATTCAATATGCACACGCAAGAATATGCAGCGTTTTTGATAAAGTGAAATACGACCTTGAAGAAGGTCACAAAAGCGTTAATCTTTCGCTGCTAACTAGTGAGAAGGAAATAGAAATTCAAAAACACTTAACTTCCTTCCCTTCCCTTATAGAAAAAGCTGCAAAATCAAACGATCCACATTTAATTTGCTATCACCTTAAGGACTTAGCAGGCTTATTTCATAGCTATTACAACAGTGAAAAGTTCATAATTGAGGATAGTAGCCTCATGATTTCGAGAATGTTTCTTCTCAAGGGGGTCAAGCAAGTAATATTTAATGGGCTGGAAATTCTAGGAGTCAGCTCACCGGAAGCAATGTAAAAGTGCTAAGCGAAAATATTAAGCTTATAAAAAACGATATAAGTCAGGCTTGTATAAATGCTTGCCGCAATCCAGAAGAAATTATCCTTATGGGTGCAAGCAAATCTCAGACGGTTGCGCAAATAGAACAAGCATACGAAAACGGTGTATTTCATTTTGGCGAGAACTATCTCCAGGAAGCCGAAACAAAGATAAGTAAGATAGAAAAAAATATTATCTGGCACTTTATTGGGTCTATACAAACTAAGAAAACAAAAAAAATTGCCCATCTTTTTGATTGGGTTCACACAGTAGATAGTCTAAAAATTGCAGAAAAGCTTAATGATGCAAGACCTTCTTCTAGAGGGCCAATTAACATATGTTTACAAGTTAATATTGATAATGAGGAGACTAAGTCAGGAATTCTTAAAGAAGAAATAGATGACTTTTTAACAAGTCTAACTTCTCTAAAAAATATAAAAACTAGGGGCTTAATGATTATCCCTAAGCCAAGGCACACTGCTGAAGAGCAGTCAGAAGTTTTTTCTGATCTAAAGCTTAAATTAGATTCTCTTAAATCTAAATTCCCAGAACTTGATACACTTTCGATGGGTATGTCTTCGGATTATTTAGTGGCCGTTCAAGAAGGAGCTACAATACTGAGAATAGGAACAGGCATATTTGGAGCAAGGAAATGAAAGTTATGGATAAAAAGGTGGGATTTATTGGAGCAGGCAATATGGCCTCTGCCTTAATTTCTGGAATGATCAGTGCAGGCTTCAAGCCTGAGAATATCATTGCTAGCTCGCCTGGAAAGAATCATTTAGATTTTTTATCAGATAACTTTGGTGTTAAAACTTCAAATAATAATGAATTAGTATTTAAAGAAAGTGAAGTCCTCATTTTTGCAGTCAAGCCGAATATTCTTAAGACTGTTTTAGAAGAATATAAAAATATCTCTTCTGAGGGAGTGCTATTAATTTCCGTTGCGTCTGGATTTAAGATTGCAGACATTGAAACCATTTTATCTTCTGAACAGAGGATTATAAGGGCTATGCCAAATACCCCAGCAAGCATAGGAAGTGGTGTTACAGCTATCAGTCTAAACAAAAATGCAACCGGTGATGACCAAAAAAACGCAGAAGATCTGTTTAGTTGTGTTGGTGAAGTGGTATACATACAAGAAAGAGAAATGGACCTTTACACTGCTTTGATAGGGTCTGGCCCTGCTTACGTGTTCTACTTAATTGAATCATTGTTAGATTCTTCCAGTGAAATGGAAATGGATGAAGAAACGAAGAAAAACATGATTGCGTCAATGATAGCTGGATCTGCAAAATTAGCCTTAATGAACGAGAATTCACCTGAAAAGCTAAGAGAAAATGTTACCTCACCTGGCGGAGTGACTCAAAGAGCAATAGAAGAATTTGAAAAAAATGGCATGAAAAAGACCATAATTGAAGCCATAGAAGCAGCCACAAATAAATCTAAAGAATTAGGAGATAATTGAGATGTCTGAAGCAACCTTTTTCTTATTTAAAGCTTTGATGGATATTTTTACCATAGGGGTTGTGTTTAATTTTTTATTTAGATTGCTAAAGGTTGATTACTACAACCCTCTTGTTCAAGGAATCATCAAAGCTGTGGATTTTCCTAGTCAAATTTTAAGATCTGTGATCAAGCCTATTTATAGTCTAGACATGTCTTCTTTTTTAGTTGCACTATTTGTTCAAGCTGGAGCTTTTTATTTAGCCGCTATGGCAGGATCTTTAGATTACGAGACAATCAAGATACTAATTTGGTCTACTTATTCAGTAATTTTATTAATTCTGAAGATGGCTTGGTGGATAATGTTAGGAGGAATAATATTAAGCTGGGTTGCTGGAGATAACTTTCATCCTGCAATTGTCTTAATTAGACAAATGTCAGATAAGCTTTTTAAACCATTTAGGATCTTCCTTCCTCCTATGGGTGGTTTAGACTTCTCACCAATCTTTGCTTTTATTTTATTAAACTTCTTTCAAGCAATATTTATTCAATTTGCCGTCGAATCAGGCCTGCCAGTCTGGCTATCAGTTGGCTTCTAATTAAACTTTCAATATAATTGTTACTTCGCCGATTTGAGACAGCTTGCGGGCGTTTAATTGAAATACAGCTAATGCATTGAATTAAACCTGTTTAGCTTAAGCCAACAGGTTTTTTTATGACTGAAAGTGTAGGAAAAGTAACAGAGCAAATATTTAAGTTGCCTAGTGATCTATTGCTTGAATGCGGTAAAACCCTTAAAAATATAGAGTTAACTTATGAAACGTATGGAGAGTTAAATTCTGATGCCTCTAACGCTATCTTAATATGTCACGCCTTAAGCGGGAATCATCATGCTGCTGGTTATTATAAAGACGAGAATGAGAGGCTTGGATGGTGGGATGCTTTAATAGGCCCTAGCAAAGCAATAGACACAAATAAATTCTTTGTGGTTTGCCCAAATAATATTGGTGGGTGTCACGGCTCCACCGGTCCCTCTTCTGTTGACCCTGAAACCCAGAGATATTATGGGCCTGATTTTCCGGTGATTACTGTAAAGGACTGGGTTAACAGCCAGGCGCAGCTAGCTGATCATTTAAATATAAAATGTTGGCATGCAGCCATTGGGGGTAGTCTTGGAGGGATGCAAGCTCTTGAATGGTGCCGTTTGTTCCCTGACAGAATCTCCAAGGCAGCAGTAATTGCTGCGGCTCCTAAGCTTAGCGCACAAAACATAGCTTTTAATGAAGTTGCTAGACAAGCAATTATCACTGATCCAGATTTCCAAGAAGGCAAGTACCTTGATTCAGAGAAATCTCCAAAAAGAGGTCTTAGATTGGCCAGGATGGTAGGTCATATAACTTACCTATCTGACGAAGCTATGCGAGATAAATTTGGAAGAGAACTTAAAGAAGGAAAATTAAATTTTGGTTTTGATGTTGAATTTGAAGTTGAAAGTTACCTTAGACATCAAGGCGATGTTTTTTCAGAATCTTTTGATGCAAACACCTATCTCTTGATGACAAAACTTTTAGACTATTATGACCCAGCAGAAAATTATAAAGGTGATTTGGTTAAAGCATTTGAAACCATAAAGGCTAAAATTATGGTTATTTCATTTTCAAGTGATTGGAGATTTTCACCTGAAAGATCTAAGGAAATAGTAAATGCTTTGTTGGCTGCAGAAAAAGACACCACCTACCTGGAGATAGAGTCATCACATGGGCATGACTCATTTCTCTTTGCTGAAGGTAGATACGTAAGCGCATTAACCGCATTTTTAGGAAATTAAATGAAGACTCTGGAAATAATAAATAATTGGGTCACTCAGAACTCCTCGGTCTTAGATCTAGGGTGCGGTAAAGGAGAAATATTATTAGACCTAATCTCTTCAAAAGACATCAAGGCAGTGGGAGTTGAAATAGACGGCTCTAACATTAATGAGTGTATAGCCAGTGGAATAAATGTAATTGAACAGAATATTGATGAGGGCTTGGATAATTTTATAGATAACAGCTTTGATGTAGTCATAATGAGTCAAACTATACAGGTCTTAAAAGACCCAAGAAAAGCTTTACAAGAAATTACTAGGATAGGAAATGATTGCATAGTGACTATTCCTAACTTTGGTCATTGGAGAACGAGGCTTAGTCTTCTGTTAACCGGTAAAATGCCTATAACTGATCCATTGCCTGAAAGTTGGTTTGATACTCCAAATATCCATCTTTGCACCTTAGAAGATTTCGAGTTACTTTGTTCTGAAACATCAATTCAAATAACACAAAAAATATCATTCAATTCATCTGGTCACTCGAACGCCTTTACCAAAGCTTGGCCTAACCTATTTGGAGCTTCGGCGATATATAAAATCTCAAAGTGAAAATTATCTTGGCCACACAAAATCAAGGTAAACTTAAAGAGTTCCAGCAACTTTCTAAAGGGATGGACTTTGAATTCATAGCAATTCCTGAAGAATTACAAGAAATGCCTGAAGAAACAGGAAAAACGTTTAAAGAAAATGCCTTCATTAAAGCAAGGTATGTTTCTGAATACTTCCAAATGCCTGCGCTTGCAGATGATTCAGGTCTAGAGGTAGATGCTCTAAATGGAGATCCGGGTGTTTATTCTGCCAGATACTCTTCTTCTGGCTCAGACTTAGATAATTGCAAAAAATTATTAAGCAACATGAGAGGTATTGCCAAAGAAAGTAGAACGGCGAGATTCAAGTGTTGTTTATTGGGGTTTAATCAAGGAGAAACAGTTGTTGCAGAAGGTGCTTTAGAGGGCGAGATCGCTGAAGAATTCAAAGGAGAAAACGGTTTTGGTTACGACCCCATATTTCTTGTACCAAAGTATAACTTGCATTTAGCGGAAATGGAGAAGGAAGAAAAGAATAAAATAAGTCATAGATTTAAGGCTTTCGAGGTCATAACAGATAGTTTGCCTTCTTTAATTAATTAACTTTCTTTACTATCTTTGTATTTAAAGATCTATTTGCATGTATTGCTTTCTTTTCAAAAGATGTCGAAGGAATGTCTCTTAAATGCTCTTCAAGATCTATTAAATTTAATTCTTCCCAATTCGGACCTTCAAATAGAAGATTAACTTTATCGAAATAATCTTTCCAATCAGTTTTAAAATAAAAAATTCCATTTGGCTTTAGCTTTTTATTTAGCAACTCTATAAACTCTTTTTTAATTAACCTTCTTTTGTGATGTCTTCTTTTGGGCCATGGATCAGGGTAAAACATAATAATGGCGTCAAAGCTGTTATTAAGTATCTTGTTTTGTAGTAAGTCTTCCGCGTCTTCATTAACAATTCTTATATTCTCTAAATTGAACTTATCAGCCTTGCTCAAAACAGTTCCTATACCAGATTGATAGACTTCTGCTCCTAACAAACTTATATCTATATTTTTTTGAGCTATGCTGACTAATGTTTCTCCAGCACCAAATCCTATATCCAATAAAGAATAGTTGCCTCGGATAAATCCTTGTATTTCAGAAAGTTCGCTAATGACGTACTGATTCCAGAATGAATCAAGCGCCTTCCTTTGGTTAGAAGTGATTCTACCCTGCCTAGTTACAAAACTCTTCGGCTTGCTGTTAAAGGTCACCTAAAGACCTGAGGCAATAGACTGCTTAACTTTTTTCATGGCATTTTTTTCAATTTGCCTTACTCTTTCAGCCGAGATTTCATATTTCTCTGCCAAATCATGAAGCGTCATTTTTTCATCGGCTAGCCATCTGTCTTGGAGTATGTCTCTGCTTCTATCATCCAGTTGATTAATTGCCTCATAAAGTTGCGAAGTACTTTCTTCACTGAGAGATTTGTTTTCGAATATATCTGCAGGGTTTGCTTCTTCATCTTCTAAATATTGAGAAGGAGCAAAAGAAGCTTCATCGTCATCAGATTCAGACAAGGGATCAAAAGACATATCTGACCCGCTAAGTCTTTTTTCCATTTCCCTTACTTCAGAAGGTTTGACCCCTAAATCTTTAGCTACTTTCTCTATTTCCTCTTCGGTGAACCATTCCAGTCCTTTTTTCTTGCTTCGAAGATTAAAAAATAACTTTCTCTGTGCTTTTGTAGTAGCTATTTTTACTATTTTCCAGTTCTTTAAAACATATTCATGGATTTCAGCCTTTACCCAGTGAACAGCAAAAGAAACCACTCTAACCCCCATCTCAGGATTAAATTTTCTAATAGCCTTCATAAGGCCTATGTTCCCTTCTTGGATCAAGTCTGCTTCAGATAGGCCGTACCCTGAATAGCTTTTAGCTATATAAATTACGAACCTTAAATGGGCTAAAACTAGCTTTCTTGCGGCATCTAGGTCGTTTCTATAGTACAAATCTTCTGCCAGCTTCTTTTCTTCTTCGGGCGTTAGTACCCCGATGCTGTGCACAGAATTTATGTAGGCTTGCAGGTCACCTCCAGGTGTCAATGCTTCCATCCCTTGGAGGCCTGTACCTGGTATTTTTTCCTTTTTTATTTCCTTTTTGGCCATAATTTAAGTGAATTCTACAGTTTTAGTGAATATTGATGCAAATTTAACCAATTTTGTAAAAAACCAATAACTTTGAAATGGAGCAAAAATTTTAAAAATTTCCCACTAATATTAGTGAAAAACTATAATATCTAGGATGAAATCTATAGAAGTTATTGACGGCAAAGTAGCTCTGCATGAAGCAGAAATGCCATTAGTTGGACCTTATGATATTCTTATCAAAGTTAAGTCTACTGCGGTTAATCGTGCAGATTTAATGCAGAAGAAAGGGCTTTACCCTCCTCCTCCTGGGGCTAGCGAGATATTGGGGTTAGAATGCAGCGGAATTGTTGATGCCGTTGGTGAAAAGGTAACATCAAGAAGGGTTGGTGATGAAGTTTGCGCACTTCTTGCGGGAGGAGGTTACGCGGAATACGTTGCTTGCCCAGAATTCCAAGCCGTACCAAAGCCTACCAATCTAAACTGGGAGGAAGCTTCCTCTCTTCCTGAGGTTTACGCCACTTGCTGGTTAAATCTTTTTATCGAAGGTAATTTAACAAACAACAACAAAGTTTTATTTCATGCTGGAGCAAGTGGAATCGGCACTGCAGGCATTCAGCTTTGTAAAGCATTTAACTGTGAAAGTTTTGTAACTGCAGGCTCTAAAGAAAAAATACTGTTTTGCAAGAACTTAGGAGCTTCTGAAGGTGTCGTTAGAGGCGATAAAATGTTTAGTGAGGTTCAGGGCTGGGTCTCTGAGGGGTTCGACTTAATATTAGATCCAGTTGGAGCAAATTATTTTGAAGATAACTTAAAGGTCTTAGGTCTTGAAGGCAGGCTGATAATCATTGGACTAATGGGCGGTATGGAATCTAAAATTAACTTAGGCCATCTCATGATGAAGAGGCAAAGAATTATCGGGTCTACAATTAGAGCCAGAAGTGAAGAACTCAAAAAAATAGTTATGCGAGACCTTTATGAAAAGGTCTGGCCTTTTATTGAATCTAACGAAATAAAACCAATAATTCATGAAGTATTGAATATATCCGAAACTGAAAAGGCCCATCAGATAATGGAAAATAACGAGAATATTGGAAAAATTGTCCTGGCTTTAGATTAATTCTCTTTAAACAATTCCAACCAAAGAAATTCTTTGTCGCCCGCACAATAAAAATGAGGGTTTTTTAATTCAGGGTCAAATTTATAACTCAATGGGTTACCTGATAAATCGTTTACAACTCCTCCAGCAGATTCGACCACTGCCTGTCCGGCTGCAATGTCCCATTGATAAGTAGGCCCCAATCTGGAATAGATGTCGGCTTTTCCTTCAGCTACCTTGCATAGCTTTAATGAACTGCCTGTAGGAATTTCATGCACAACACCAAAACGCTTTTTGCACTCATCGATAAACCATTCATCCTCTTTACTTTTATGACTCTTACTAAGTGTTACTAGGCATTCATCTTCTTTTTGTTTATTAGGTAAGATATTTGTTCTTTCTGTTCCTTTAATTTTAAACGCCCCTATATTGATTGCTCCGTAAAAATTTTCTTCCACTGCAGGCGAAAAAACTATTCCTAAAATAGGAGCTCCTTGCTCTATCAGGGCTATATTTACAGTAAATTCTCCGTTTTTATTAATAAACTCCTTAGTCCCATCAAGCGGATCTATCAACCAAAATAAACTCTCATCTTGCTTAGCATCATCATTTCCCTCTTCAGACAAAATAGGAATATTATTATTTAACTTAACTAGGCCAGTATTTAGAATTTGATGAGAAGCTATATCTGCTTCAGTTACAGGGGAGCCGTCTTGCTTACTCTCAAATTTAACGCCTTCTGAATGATAAATTTCTAAAACTTTTTGAGAAGCACTATCAGCTACCTCCAAAGCTCCATCTATTAATTCTACCAATTGTGATTCTTTCATTTGTCAAAGAAGTCTTTTCTTCTACAATAGCTCACAAATATCTCATATGAAAGATTAATATGGAAAATAACGAAAAATTAAAACAAAACGCTCAAGAGCTAAAAAAAGGACTTGAATTATTGAGTAGAGATAGGAAAGTCGTATTGCCTCACAATAAGGCGTTTGATTTAGTTGATGAATTACAAGAAAAAGTAGACGAGATAATAAATATTACAGGATCTGCTTAAATTAAGGAGTTTATTATGGATTACAGCTGTTTTGATGTAGAAATTAAGGACAAGATTGCGCACGTTAAAATGAATAGACCGGATGATTTCAATTCCATGAACAAGGCTTTCTGGTCTGAGTTGCCTCACTTAGTAGAAGACCTTTCTGATAATGCTTCTGCGAGAGTAATAGTGCTTTCAGGAGAAGGAAAACACTTCTGTGCTGGTATGGATCTAGCCAATTTTGCACCCTCTGACTCTCCTCCGAATGCACATAACGGAATGAGGAGCGAATCTGCTTATAGGGTGACTTTAGACCTACAGCACACAATAACTTGTCTTGAAAAAGCAAGGATGCCTGTAATCTCTGCAATACAAGGTGCATGCATAGGTGGAGGTGTAGATCTGGCCACAGCAACTGACCTTCGTTACTGCACTAAAGATGCTTTCTTTTGTATCCAAGAAATAAATATTGGAATGGCAGCAGACGTGGGAACTTTACAAAGAATACCTAGGCTTGTTCCTGAAGGTATAGTTAGAGAGTTGGCCTATACAGGAAGAAGATTTATGCCTGAAGAAGCCTTACAACATGGTTTGGTGAATAAAGTTTTTGATACCAAAGAAGAGATGATGACAGCTGTTATGGAAGTTGCTAAAGAAATTGCTTCTAAAGGACCTCTTGCTGTAGCCGGGTCTAAAGAATCTCTAAATTATGGTAGAGATCATACGGTAGAAGAGTCACTGAATCACATAGCCTTATGGAATAATGCAATGGGTATTGGCGATGAAATGTCTGTGGCCTTTAAGGCCAAAGCAGATAAGAAAGATCCTGAATTTGAAGATATGCTACCTAGAAGAAAATATCTAGATGGCGAAATACCTTCTTAATTAATTTCTTAGAAATACAGGCGAATACTCGGAAGAGTCCTTTTTACTGTACTTATAACCGTCTAAATTAAACTTATTTAGGTCTGCAGGGTTTTTAATCTTGTTTTGAATTACAAACCTGGCCATAGATCCTCGCGCTTTCTTTGCAAAAAAGCTAATAATTTTATATTTGCCATTTTTGAAATCTTTAAAGACTGGACTATAGACCGGAAGATCTAGGTTTTCTGTTTTTACTGAAGTGAAATATTCTACTGAAGCTAAATTTATTATGCCCTTTGAATTATTCTTTTTTGCAAGTGCATTAATGCTTGTTGTGATTTTATTTCCCCAAAACTCGTATAGGTTTTTACCTTTTTCATTTTTCATTTTAGTTCCCATTTCAAGTCGGTAGGGATACATAAGATCTAAAGGCTTTAACAGACCATACAGCCCAGACAGAATAGCAAGATTCTTTTGAGCGTATTTAATATCTGATTTGCTTAGAGTTTCTGAATCAAGTCCAACGTAAACATCGCCTTTAAAAGCAAATATAGCTTGTCTGACTTCATTGGAAGGCTTTTTAGGAACTTGCCAATTCATGTTTCTTTCAAAATTAAGCATGGAAAGGTTTTCACTAAGGCCCATCAAGGAAGAAAGGTCTTCTGGACTTTTCTTTTGTAATTCTTTTATAAGTTCCTTACTTTCTTTCAAGTGTTCAGCAACAGAAAAGTCTTCTACGGATAAATCAGAGTCGTAATCTAATCTCTTTGCTGGGGCGATGAGTGCAATCATTTATAAACCTAAAACTAGCTTCGCCATTATATTTCTTTGGACCTCGTTTGATCCAGCATAAATACTAGCTTTTCTATAATTGAAATATCTAGGAGCAGCGGTATTGGCAAACTTACTTCCTATGGCGGGCTCATTATTACCAATTTCTGGTCCTGGATTATTAAAAGGAATACCGTAATAACCTACTAATTCAACAGCTAACTCAGTTATAGCCTGACCTATCTCAGTACCTCTTGTTTTAAGAAGCGAAGATTCAGGTCCTACATTTTGACCAGCAGTTAAACTACCTAATATTCTGAGTTCAGTTGCTTCCATCGCGTTGATTTGCACTTCTAATTTAGCAATTGATTCCATAAAGTTCTTATCTTCAGATAACTTACATCCACTGGCATCTTCTGTTTCTGCCTTTGCCTTTAATTGTTGAAGTTGTTGGTATAGTTCAGAGGAATAACCATTCCCTCTCTCAAATTCAAGTAGATACTTTGCGTAAGTCCAACCCTTACCTTCTTCTCCAATAAGATTCTCTTTCGGAACTTTTACATCCGTAAAGAAGACAGTATTTACTTCATGATGCCCTATTGGCGTATTATCTAAAGTGTCTATAGGTTGAACCTCAATGCCTTCAGAATGCATATCAATAAGTAAGAAGGAGATACCTTTTTGCTTTATATCTTCCTGGCTTGTTCTAACCAAACAAAAGATCATATCTGCATGCTGGGCCATAGTAGTCCAGGTTTTAGCACCATTAACTAAATAATGGTCACCCTTGTCTTCAGCTTTGGTCTTGAGCGACGCAAGATCAGAACCTGATCCTGGCTCCGAATATCCCTGACACCACCATACCTTGGAAGATAAAATATCTGGAAGATATTTTTTCTTTTGTACGTCTGTTCCAAAAGCCATTATTACAGGAGATACCATGGAGATACCAAAGGCGGTAAACCCTGGTGCCCTTGCCGCTGCCATTTCTTTACTAAAAAGATACTTTTGAGAAGCAGTAAAAGATGCACCGCCATACTCTTTAGGCCAATTTATACCTGCCCATCCTTTTGAGTATAAAGCTTGCTGCCACTTTACATGTTCTTCTTTAGTTACATGACCATTAGGGGCATTCATATACCTCTCTTTCATGTCATCAGGATAATTTTCTTTAATCCAATCTCTAACTTCCTTTTGAAAATCGAGCTCTTCTTGTGTAAATTGTAAATTCATAAATACCTCCCCATAATTATAATTCAAATTTTAACTAACTATAAACTTTAACCATTGCATAAAATTAGTAAAACCCTAGATAACTTTTCTGAATTAACGGGGAAGATATGTTCTTGGTTTGTAGCTGTTATGGTCTTGGTAACCTGCGTTGTAGTCATAATGCGCTATGGCTTAGATATGGGATCTGTTTTGCTTCAAGACGTAGTCCTTTATCTCCACGGAGGATTGTTTCTTCTAGGATCTGCATTTGCTCTAAAGAGAGGGGCTCACGTAAGAGTCGATATCTTTTATAGGGACTTCTCAGATTTAAGAAAAGCTTGGGTTGATTTATTAGGAAATATTATATTTCTACAGCCTGTTTGCTGGATGATTCTTTTCTCCTCTTGGGGTTACGTCGAATTTTCTTGGAGAATTATGGAAGTGTCTCCAGAGCCTGATGGCCTGCCATTTGTATATGTACAAAAATCTTTACTCATTGCTTTGGCAGTTCTACTTGGGCTTCAAAGCTTATCTGAAATTTTTAAATCATTAATAACAATAAAAGATGGTTGAGTTAATTCCATTATTAATGTTTGGCGTTATATGCTTAGTTTTATTGGCAGGATTCCCAGTCGCTTTCTCTTTAGCCGGCACGGCTCTTATCTTTGCAGGTCTCGGAATAGTAACAAATACTTTCGAAAGTTCATTCCTAGGAGCAATACCTAATAGACTTTATGGAGACATGACAAACATGACGTTGGTTGCCGTGCCCTTGTTTGTTTTTATGGGTGTCTTGTTAGAAAAGTCTAACCTTGCTCAAGACCTTCTCAGCAACATGGCGGAAATAATAGGTGGCTTCAGAGGAAGCTTAGCTATTTCAGTAATAATTGTAGGAGCTTTGATAGCTGCCAGTACTGGAATAGTAGGTGCAACTGTCATAGCAATGGGCCTTATTTCCTTGCCAATTATGCTCTCTAGAAATTATGATCAAAGCCTTGCTGCAGGCACTATTTGTGCTACCGGCACACTAGGTCAAATAATCCCTCCTTCAATTGCTTTGGTTATATTAGGAGATGTTTTATCTGCCTCTTACCAACAATCTCAACTTAGCATAGGAAATTTTTCAGCAAGAACCGTTTCAGTTGGAGACCTATTTATGGGTGCAATTGTTCCCGGCCTAATACTTGTATTTTGTTACGCAGCTTATGTTGCTATTAGAGCCTACATTTCCCCAAGTATGGCCCCCGCACAAGAGGTTAAGATTGTAAAAAATAGGTGGAAAATACTTATCACGAGCTTATTACCTCCCTTTGTCTTAATTACTTCAGTTTTAGGCTCAATACTTCTAGGCATCGCCACCCCAACAGAGGCAGCGGGCGTTGGAGCATTTGGTGGGCTTCTTTTAGCCTTAAGCAAAAGCAGTCTTACTTGGAGAAATTTAAAAGAAGCGGTAGAAGCTACTACGGAAATTACTGCAATGGTGTTTATGATCCTTTTAGGATCTTCTATTTTTTCTCTTGTCTTTAGGGGCTTTGGTGGTGATGATCTAATTACGAGTATATTTACTCAGTTGCCTGGAGGTGCTTTTGGCGCAGTTTTAGTGGTAATGATTATTATCTTCTTGCTGGGTTTCATATTAGATTTTATACAAATTACTCTTGTTGTTGTCCCAATAGTGGGGCCGGCCTTATTAATGCTAGGAATTGATCCGATATGGTTAGGAATTATGATTGCGATAAACCTTCAAACTTCATTTCTAACGCCGCCTTTTGGATTTGCGCTGTTCTATCTTAGGGGCGTTGCACCTGACGCTTTGCCTACCCAGGCAATATACAGAGGGGTTGTACCTTTTATCCTTATACAAATTGCCTTACTAATTACACTGGCTATCTTTCCTGAATTAGTAACTGCACTCCCTAACGCAGTTTACGGATAATTAGTTAATTAAATCTACAACTCAAATAACCTGCAGGAAGATCTAAGCGCAGGTTGTTAATCAAGTTCCCTGGTATCTATGTAAGCCTTCTCAGAAATACGGTGGTAATTGATAACCTGCTCCTTAAACTCTTTATAAGATTTATATACTTTCTGGGCCATTTCATCGTCTGCTATAAAATCTTCCATTACCTCGTCAGTGATTCTCCTTAATTCAACAAGGACCGTATCTGGTATTTTCTTTAATTCTATATTGTGCTTCTCAATTAACTCATTAAGCGCCTTGTTGTTTCTAGCAGTGTATTCATCCAACATTTCTTGATTGGATGCTCTCGCTGCATATTTAATAATTGCCTTTAAATCTTCAGGTAACGAATCGTAAGCATCTTTGTTGATAATAATTTCAAGTGTTGAGCCGGGTTCATGCCATCCAGGATAATAGTAATAATCAGCCACCTGATGAAACCCGAACGTAAGATCATTATAAGGACCTACCCACTCTGCAGCATCGACAACTCCTTGTTGCAAGGATAAAAATATTTCATTGCCTGGCAGAGTAACGGTCTCGGCTCCAGCTCTAGTAAAGATCTCCCCTGCTAATCCAGGTATTCTCATTTTTAAGCCTTTTAAATCATCTAAAGAATTAATTTCTTTTTTAAACCATCCCGCCATTTGTACACCTGTATTTCCGCCTGCTAAAGGTATTAGATTAAATGGCTCATAGGCTTCTTGCCAAAGCTCAAGTCCACCACCGTAATGAAGCCATCCATTCATTTCTTGAGCTGTTAGTCCAAAAGGTACTGCTGTGAAAAATTGAGAAGATTTAACCTTTCCAGTCCAATAATAAGAAGCTCCATGACCTAATTGAACGTTCCCTTGA
>Ga0209228_1000957_pt1 | contig 14688 bp, 11 predicted proteins | sample METZYME_3_150m_FD_187547 | JGI IMG/M metagenome (GOLD analysis project Ga0209228, IMG submission 187547) | Marine microbial communities from oxygen minimum zone in mesopelagic equatorial Pacific - METZYME_3_150m (SPAdes) (version 2) | ecosystem: Environmental > Aquatic > Marine > Oceanic...
CAAGAGTTATTGGTCACATAGTCGATCGCGTTATCTTAAAAAATCAACGCGGTTATGGGATTGGATATTTTGTAACAACAATCTTTGCTCAAGTGATTCTTTCAATTTTAGCAAGCATTATTGTTATGTATTTTTCAAGAAAAAGAGAGTTTATAGCAGATACAGGAGGCGCGGATCTTGCTGGTCACCAAAACATGATAAATGCTCTCAAGCGTCTTGGACAAAGAGAGCCAGAACCTCTTCCTGAACAATTAGCTGCATTTGGAATTGGAGAAAAGTCAAAGTCTAAACGTTCTCAATTATGGTCCTCTCATCCTCCATTAGAAGACAGAATTAAAGCCTTGGAAAAAAGAGCGCAGCAATCTAAATAAAAAACACAATGTCTATCTCTATTAAATCAGCAGATCAAATTGATAAGATGCGTATTGCTGGAAAGCTTGCATCTAGTGTTTTAGAGATGATTGGTGAGCATGTTAAAAATGGGGTAACAACTGAAAAACTTGACCAAATTTGTCATGATTTTATAGTGAATGACTTAGATTCAATACCAGCTCCTCTAAATTACAATGGCTTCCCAAAGTCCATATGCACCTCTATTAATAATGTTGTTTGTCATGGAATACCAAGTGAAAAAAAATTAAAAAAAGGTGACATTATCAACATTGATATTACCGTCATTAAAGATGGCTTTCATGGCGACACATCTAAAATGTTTATTATTGGAAAACCGAGCGTAAAAGCTTCAAAAATTTGCAACGTTGCTAGAGACTCAATGATGCTAGGTATCGAAAAGGTTAAGCCTGGTATCCATTTAGGCGAAATTGGAAGAGTAATTGGAGATTATGCTAAAAGCAAAAACTGTTCTGTAGTTCGAGACTATTGTGGACATGGTATTGGTGAGGTTTTTCATGAATTACCTCAAGTCATTCACTATGATGATGGCAAAATCAATCAAAGCCCTATTCTGGAGCCTGGAATGACCTTCACGATAGAACCTATGATCAATCTAGGCGGATATGAAGTAATCACATCAAGAATTGATGGTTGGACAGTAACCACCAAAGACAGGTCACTCTCTGCGCAATGGGAACACACAATTTTAGTTACAGAAACTGGTTATGAAATTTTAACGCTTCGTGAAGAAGAACGTAATTTATAACCTTTTATATTAAGCATCCGAGTATCAAATTGCTAACACAGCTTGTGTTAAAATATCCCTTTTTATACTTACTTACTTAGTACAGTGAAGCGCTTAAGAAATTACTTTATATCTGGACTCCTATTTTGGATTCCGCTAGCCTTAAGTGTGCTTGTTATCAAATTCTTTTTAGAAGTTGTTAATAATATAGTACCTGCCAGATTCCTTCCAGAATCACTTCTTAATCTTGATACAAATATACCTGGTTCTGGAATTGTTCTAGTTGTTCTAATTATTTTAATTACCGGTGCCTTAGTAACAAATATTTTGGGCAGAAAGATTGTTGAGCTTTGGGAAAGAGTACTAAATAAAATTCCTGGTTTTAGAAATATTTATAACGCACTTAAAAAAATATCTTCAACTGTTCTCAATACCTCAAGTGAAAGCTTTAGAAAAGCATTTTTAATACAATATCCAAGTAAAGGAATCTGGGTTATTGCATTTCAATCAGGTGACTACAAGGGTGAAGTTGAAAACATTATTGGAGAAGATGTAATCAATCTATTTGTTCCAACGACTCCTAATCCAACTTCGGGGTTCTTTGTAATGATGCCAAAGAAAGATGCTTATGAGTTAAATATGAGTGTTGAAGAGGCATTTAAACTAGTTATTTCAGCTGGAGTTGTTACTCCTGAAAATCTGAAGGTTAAAGAAAAGAAATGAGAACACATTTTTGTGGTGAATTAAATAAGACCAATCTTAATGACGAGGTTAAGCTTTGTGGCTGGGTCAACAGAAGACGTGATCATGGGGGAGTAATATTTCTGGATGTAAGAGATAAAAAAGGAATTGCTCAAGTAGTAATTAATCCAGATACAGCTGATACTTTTAAGATAGCTGAAACTATAAGAAATGAGTTTGTGATTCTCATAACTGGCACAGTAGTTGCTAGAGACTCTGATATGGTTAACAATAAAATCCCAACAGGTGAAATTGAGGTCCTTGCTGGAAAAATTGAAATCCTAAATAACTCTAAACCAATGCCATTTCAACTCGACTCAATGGAAACCTCAGAAGAAGTTAGACTTAAATATCGCTATTTAGATCTTCGAAGAGATGAGATGCAAAAGAGACTCCGTCTTAGATCAAAAGTGACACACTTTATGCGTGACTTTATGGACAAAAATGACTTTCTTGACATTGAAACTCCTTTTCTAACGAAGGCAACGCCAGAGGGCGCTAGGGACTATCTAGTTCCATCGAGGACTCACGAAGGCAGCTTTTTTGCCCTTCCACAATCACCTCAACTATTCAAACAGCTCTTAATGATGTCTGGCTTTGAAAGATACTATCAGATTGTCAAATGTTTTAGAGATGAGGATTTAAGAGCAGACCGTCAACCGGAATTTACCCAATTAGATGTTGAGACATCATTCATGAATGAAGATGAGATCACATCGCTCATGGAAGAAATGATAAGAGGACTTTTTAAAGAAGTTGGAGAAATTGATTTACCATCAAAATTCCCAACTATAACATACGAAGAAGCTATCAACCTTTATGGCGTTGATCGACCTGATATGAGAATTCCATTACACATGATTGACGTCAATGAAATCGTGAAAGATGTGGAGTTTAAAGTCTTTTCTGGTCCAGCTAATGATAAAAAAGGAAGAGTGGCAGCCCTTAAAGTACAAGGGGGTGCTTCGATTAGTCGAAAACAGATTGATGACTATACTAAGTTTGTCAGTATCTATGGTGCAAAAGGATTGGCATACATCAAGCTAAACGAAGATGGCCCGTCATCGCCAATCATTAAATTCCTTGGCGATGATGTAACTCAAAAAGTAATAGAGTTAACTGAGGCAAAAACAGGAGATATCATCTTTTTTGGTGCTGATAAATCTAAAATTGTAAATGAGGCGCTTGGAAATCTGAGAGAGAAGCTTGGACAAGACTTAAGCCTGTTTTCTAAAGAATGGGCGCCAGTTTGGGTAATGGATTTTCCAATGTTTGAGGTCTTGGATGATGGCTCATTAAATGCCATTCATCACCCATTTACTGCTCCAAGTGTTGACTCAAAAACCCTTGTAAAAAATCCTCAAGAATCTCTCTCAAGAGCTTATGATTTAGTTATTAATGGCTCTGAAGTTGGCGGTGGTTCAATAAGAATTCATCAGAGTGAAATGCAAAAAACTGTCCTGAGCCTGTTAGGTATTGATGAAGAGGAGGCAAATGAGAAATTTGGCTTTCTTTTGGATGCCCTAGATTATGGTTGCCCACCTCACGGAGGCATTGCTTTTGGTCTTGACAGGTTGGTCATGATTCTAAGTCAATCTGAATCAATTAGAGATGTAATTGCGTTTCCTAAAACTCAAACAGCAGCATGCCTTCTTACCGATGCGCCTTCGATTGTTTCTAAGACTCAACTTAAAGAATTAAATATAAAGGTTACTCTTCCAAATAAAGCTTAATAATGCAAAACATAGTTATTGATCAATCTATTGAAGATTTAATCAAAGAGGCTCTTAAGGAAAATAATGCAACTCTTGTCGCCCACTATTACGTTAGCGCTGACCTTCAAACTTTAGCTGAAGAAACTGGCGGTAAAGTATCAGACTCTCTCGAAATGGCAAGATTCGGTCAAAATAGTAACGCTGAAACCATAGTCGTTGCTGGAGTGAAGTTTATGGGGGAAACTGCTAAAATTTTGTCACCTGAAAAAAGGGTTTTAGTGCTCGACGAGCAAGCCACTTGCTCTCTAGACTTATCATGCCCAATCAAAGAGTTTTCAGAATTTTGTGACCAAAATCCAGATCATGTAGTCGTTGTCTATGCAAATACATCAGCAGAAGTAAAGGCAAGAGCCGATTGGGTTGTCACTTCTGGCAGCGCGTTAAAAGTGGTAGAGAAATTACATAACGAAGGAAAAAAAGTTCTCTGGGCTCCTGACAAACACTTGGGCCACTACGTTCAATCGATGACAGGTGTTGAGATGCTTATGTGGGATGGTGCATGCGTTGTTCATGAAGGATTTAAAGCTGAGGGGATTGAAAGGCTCATGGAAATACATCCTGAAGCAGGAGTATTAGTTCATCCTGAATCCCCCAAAGAGGTTATTGCTCTTGCAGATGTAGTTGGATCGACAACTCAACTGATTGATGCTGTTTCTTCAAGGCCCGAAAATACTTTTATAGTGGCAACAGATAATGGTATTTTTCATAAAATGAAAGAAGTTGCCCCTCATAAAAAACTAATTGAAGCTCCTACAATGGGAGAAGGTGCGGACTGTGAGTCTTGTGCTCATTGCGAATGGATGGCGATGAATAGCCTTGAAAAATGTCTTGACACACTCAATACTGGAAACAATGAAATTCTTATCGATAGCAACGTTATAAGCAGAGCAAAAAACTCAATTCAACGCTTACTGGACTTTACTAAATAACCTTTTTGGAGATAGTTAAATAAATGGCAGGACATAGTAAGTGGCACAATATCCAGCATAGAAAAGGTGCTCAAGATGCTAAACGTGGAAAAATTTTCACAAAGCTCATTAAAGAAATTGTAGTAGCTGCAAAAATAGGTGGTGGCGTTATAGAGAACAACCCATCTCTTCGAGCAGTAATCGACAAAGCTCTTGCTGCCAATATGAAGAGAGATACAATCGATAATGCAGTTAAAAGAGGCTCTGGTGACCTTGAAGGTGAAAGCTATGAAGAAATTCGCTATGAAGGGTATGGCGTTGGAGGCACTGCAATTATGGTCGATTGCCTAACAGACAACAAAAATCGAACTGTTTCTGATGTGAGGCATGCTTTTTCTAAGCATGGGGGTAATCTTGGAACAGATGGCTCCGTTTCATATATGTTTTCAAAACAAGGCTTTATAAGCTTTGCATCAGGAGATGAAGATGCAATCATGGAAATCGCAATTGAATCTGGTGCTGAAGATATTGTTATTAATGATGACGGTTCAATTGATGTAGTTACAGAGCCAGAAAGTTTTTTTACAGTTAAAGATGCTCTTTTAGCCAATGATTTAAATCCTGATCATTCCCAGATTACAATGGAGCCAGCAACTCGGGTAGAGCTCAACATGGAAGATGCTGAAAAATTTATGAAGCTGATTGATAGACTTGAAGATCTTGATGATACTCAAGAGGTTTATCACAATGCTGATATTTCTGATGAAATATTGTCTGAACTATGATTTCTTTTCATTCGGGAATACAAGCACTCCGAAAATTTAAAGTTAAATCTCTCAACGAAAGAATTAAATCATTCATTCCAGACATAACCCTAATTGGCACTGAGTATATTCACTTTATTGAATCAGATGAAGAGTTAAACTCCTCTAGCAAGGCAACACTGGATAAACTTTTAAATTACACGCCAAAAGTTGATTTAGAAAAATCTACAAACATAATTACTATTTCTCCTAGAATTGGAACCATTTCACCATGGTCCTCTAAAGCATCAGATATTTGTCAGCTTTGTGGTTTATCAATAATTTCAAGGCTAGAACGAGGTATTAACTATCATTTCGATCGAAAAACCAGCGCCAAGGAGCTAGATATCATCCTTGAATTGGTGATGGATAAGATGACCGAATCTCATCTTCAACATATCAATGATTCAAGTTTATTATTTAACGAGCTAAAGCCAAATAAATTTAATAGTATAGACATCCTTAATCATGGTAAATCTGAAATTATTAAGGCCAATATAGAATTAGGACTTGCATTAAGCGATAGTGAAGTTAATTATTTATTTGACAGCTTTATTGCTATAAAAAGAAACCCGAGAGATATCGAGTTAATGATGTTTGCCCAAGCAAACTCTGAGCACTGCAGACACAAAATATTTAATGCCGATTGGACAATAGACTCTGAAAAACAGGCAATATCACTTTTTGACATGATTAAAAATACTTACGAGCAAAATCCTAAAGGGCTTTTGTCTGTCTATAGTGATAATTCTGCAGTCATGAATGGCTATGAATCAAACTATTTTGAAGCTGATGAAAAAGGTGTATACAGAAGCTCTATTGCTGAAAAAGCAGTTCTAATGAAAGTTGAAACTCATAATCACCCTACTGCAATAGCACCTGACCCTGGCGCTGCTACAGGTTCAGGCGGTGAAATTAGAGATGAAGGAGCCACTGGAAGAGGATCAAAACCAAAAGCAGGCCTATGCGGATTTTCTGTATCAAATCTAAAGATACCAAATTTACCGCAACCCTGGGAAAGAGAGCATGGAAAACCAAGTCAAATTGCTTCAGCACTAGAAATCATGATCGATGCACCAATTGGCGCTGCATCCTTTAACAATGAGTTTGGAAGACCAAATACATGTGGCTATTTTAGAACTTACGAGCAAAAAACCAAAAACAATGAGGTAAGAGGTTATCACAAACCAATCATGCTTGCAGGAGGCATAGGAAACATCAAAACGAATCATGTTGAAAAAGGCTTAATTTCTGATGGAGATAAAATAATCGTTCTTGGTGGTCCGGCAATGCTTATTGGTCTTGGTGGAGGTGCGGCATCAAGTATAGGTAGTGGTGATCAAAACGAGAACCTTGACTTTGCCTCTGTTCAAAGAGCCAACGCTGAAATGCAAAGACGCGCTCAAGAGGTCATCAATACGTGTATAAATTTATCCGACAAAAACCCTATAGTCTCAATACATGATATTGGTGCTGGTGGACTTTCTAATGGAATTCCTGAGCTCGTTAATGACTCAAAAAAAGGAGCTCGACTTCAATTAAGATCAATTCCCAATGATGAGCAAAAAATGTCTCCACTTGAAATATGGTGTAATGAGTCACAAGAAAGGTATGTCATAGCAATTAAAGAGGAAAGTGTTAATCTATTTGATGATATTTGTTCAAAAGAAAGAGCGCCTTATGCTGTTTTAGGAAGTGCAACTGAGGATAGACATTTACTACTTGAAGATTCTCATTTTAACAATCAGCCAATCGATATTGAAATGTCTCTTCTCTTTGGCTCATCTCCTAAAACCCATAAAGATGTTAAATCATTACCTAACATTGAAAATGAGTTTGAGCCAAGAAATATTACTATTGGTGATGCCATCAGCCGTTTACTTAGCCTTCCAACAATAGCAAGTAAAAATTTCTTAATTACAATTGCTGATCGATCAGTTACCGGACTTATTGCGAGAGACCAAATGATTGGCCCATGGCAAGTACCAGTTGCTGACTGCGCTATCTCTCTTTCAGACTTTGAGGGCTACCAAGGCGAAGCCATGTCTATTGGAGAAAAAACCCCAGTATCTATCATCAATGCTGCTGCAGCGGCAAGAATGAGTGTTGGAGAAGCTCTAACCAATTTACTTGGCGCCTATATAAAAGACATTAGTCATATCAACTTATCAGCAAACTGGATGTGTGCAAGTGGACATCCAGGAGAGGATGCAAAACTTTATGAAGCAGTTAAATCAATTGGTATGGGGCTTTGTCCTGAGCTTGGATTAACGATTCCCGTTGGTAAAGACTCAATGTCTATGAAAAGCTCCTGGAGTGATAATGGCAAGGAGAAATCAGTAACTGCGCCTTTATCACTGATTATCAGTGCCTTCTCAAAAACTCCTGATGTAAGATTACAAATTACCCCTTTACTTAACACTGAAGTTAAATCCGAATTATTTCTAATTGATCTTGGATTAGGAAAAAATCGGATGGGAGGCTCGTCACTTGCACAAGTTTATAATCAAATTGGAAATATAGCTCCTGACCTTGATGATCCAAAACTTTTTGCTAAATACTTTAAATTAATCAATACTTTAAATAAGGATAATTTAATTATTGCCTACCATGACAGGTCTGATGGAGGCGCACTAATATCTTTATTAGAAATGGCTTTCGCTTCAAAATGTGGTTTAGATATTCAAACTTCTAATCTGATAACTGATTTATTTAATGAAGAGCTTGGCTGCATCATTCAGGTTTCTGAAAGCAATAGAAAGAGAGTTTTAGAAGAGTTTAACGCTATTGGTATGGAAGATTATGCAAATCCAATTGCAAAGATAAATCAGAGTGATGAAATATTAATCTATCAAAAAAATAAAAAAGTATTCCAAGATAAGCGAAGCAATCTACAAAAATTGTGGTCTTCAACCTCTTTTGAAATCGCAAAACTAAGAGATAACCCAGAGTGTGCTGAATCAGAAAATTTGGAAACTCTTAAAAAGTCTCACGGCTTAAAAGTCTCTACAGTCTTTGATATTAATGAGGAAATTAGTGCACCTTATTTAAATCAAAACATAAAGCCAAAAATTGCAATCCTCAGAGAACAAGGTATTAATGGTCATGTTGAAATGGCAGCTGCATTTTCTCAAGCTGGTTTTGAAGCAACTGATGTTCATATGAGTCAAATTCTTTCTGGAGAAATTTCTTTGTCACAATTTAAAGGTTTAGCAGCTTGCGGGGGATTCTCCTATGGTGATGTTCTCGGTGCTGGGAGAGGCTGGGCAAACTCAATATTATTAAATAAACACGTCAAAGATGAATTTTCCGAGTACTTTTTAAGAACTGATAGCTTCACCTTGGGAGTCTGTAATGGCTGTCAAATGATTTCAAATCTTTCAGAAATTATTCCTGGAACCGAAGAGTGGCCTTCATTTGAAAAAAATACTTCTGAGCAGTTTGAAGCCAGGTTTACCGGAGTCAAGATTATTAAATCTAAGTCAATATTCTTTAAAGAGATGCACGGATCAATTATGCCGATTGCAATAGCACATGGTGAAGGAAAAGCAGTCTTTGGGCCAAATTTAACTCCAAAAAATATAGTAATGCAATATGTTGATCACTCTGGAAGTGCCTCTCAAGTCTATCCTCATAACCCTAATGGCTCTGAAAATTCAGCTGCAGCAATTTGTGATACATCAGGGAGAATTACTATCATGATGCCTCACCCTGAAAGAGTTTTTAGGGCAGTACAAAATTCCTGGCATCCAAATGACTGGCAAGAAAGATCGCCTTGGCTTAGAATGTTTGAAAATGCAAGGGAATGGATCAAATAATTAAAGTATTAATGTATTTATGACTCCAAACAAGATTATTAGAAGTAAGCGTAAAACAATCAGTATAACTATTAATGAAGATGCTGAATTAGTTGTTCGTGCCCCAAAAAAGCTTTCAATTGAAAAAATTCAAGATTTTATTTACGAAAAAGAAAAATGGATTAATAAAAAGAAGAAATTAATAGAGGATCAAATGAAGGATGCTTCGTTGAATCAAAATAAACTTCTATATCTAGGGTCTCTATTTCCAATCACTTTAAATCAAACCTCATCCAAAAAATTAATTTTTAGTGGTGAAGAGTTTATTTCCAATTCTAATAATCCAGAAATTCTCTCACTGTCAATAAAAAAATGGTACAAAAATAAGTTCAAGGAGATAGCGATTCCTCGACTTGAATATTTCGCTGATAAATATAATTTGTCAGTCAATCAGATAAGAATTAAAGAACAAAAAACAATGTGGGGCTCATGCTCCTCAAAAAATAATATAAATCTAAATTACCTTTTAATTATGGCGCCTATGGATGTAATTGACTATGTAATTATTCATGAGTTGGTTCATACAATTCATAGAAATCATTCAGTCAACTTTTGGAAATCAGTGGAATCAATAATGCCAAACTTCAAAGAAGCTAAGCGTTGGCTTAAAGAAAATGGTTACAAATTAAGAAGACTTTAGTTTTTTTAGCTATTGAACTTTTCAACTGCCTCTTGCATAGCATCCTTAAGTGAATCCTGTTCAGCCATTTCCAGAATAATATCTCCACCACCGACTAATTCAGAGTTGAAGTATATTTGAGGAAACGTAGGCCAATCAGCAAAATCAGGGAGACTTTGAAACACTTCTTGATCCTCAAAAACATTTACATAAGCAAACTCAACGCCGGTTGAAGCTAGTGTTTGAGAGGCTCTAGCGGAGAAGCCGCATTGAGGAAATTGTGGAGTTCCTTTCATATAAATTACAATCGCAGCACTATCGACTTGCTTCTGAATTTTTTCTAATACTTCCAATTTAATACTCCAAAATTATTTCTTATATTTTAATCTAGAATTTAAATGACTGCAAAAAATTCATTTAAAAATTACTGCTTAGTCGCTTGAGATACTATATATTTTTGACCTTGTTTAATTTTTTTATAATTACCAAAAACTGATTTAAAGTTATTCTTTATAAAATCCTTCAGTCCATTAATAGTAACAACAGTAATTGTACCTCCTGATTCAAGCGCGTCAAATGCATCATATAGAATGATTGAAAGCTGCTCTCTTCCTACTTTAGCAGGAATATTTGAAATTATTTTATTAAATTTTATCTCGCTTGGCACTTGTATAAAGGCATCAGACAGGTAGGCTTTAGCATTGTTTATGTTATTAATCTTCGCATTGTAATTTGCAAGCTCAACTGCCACAAAATCTTTATCAACCATATGGACTTGGCCCTTATGGCAATGCCTTGCTAAAGCAAGACCAATGGGTCCATAACCACACCCCAAATCCAAACACACATCATCCTCATCAGCACTAATATATTTCAATAATAGTAAAGTTCCATCATCAATCGATCGAGGACTAAAAACGCCCCATCGAGTATGTAAATTGAATCTTGAGCCTAACAATTCAACATCTAAAACAATATCTTTTTTAAGCTCAGGAATATTTTTTTTATCAAACATTTAGCAAACTTTTTTTGTGAAAAAACTTATTTAATTAAAATTATTCTAAATTATCTATGCTTCTTTTGAGTCTGACGAACATCGTCACCAATATGAACTTCGCCTCGCTTTTTCGCTAATTGAACCTGCTTCTCTCTTTCTCTATACCTACCAATTTGTTCTAAATTTTTTGTTCCATAACACCTTGAGCATGAGGCACCTTTCTCATAGTGAGGGTGTTTTTTGTCTTCTTCCGTAATAGGAAAACGACAGGCATGACATTGATCATACTTGCCTTGCTCAAGATTGTGTTTAACAGCAACTCTATCATCAAACACAAAGCATTCACCCTCCCAAAGACTCTCATCCTCTTTAACCTCTTCCAAATACTTAAGAATACCGCCCTGAAGGTGAAAAACATTCTCAAATCCCTCAGACTTTAAATAGGCTGTAGATTTTTCACAGCGAATTCCACCAGTACAAAACATGGCAATTTTTTTATCTCGATATTTCTCTAAACTATCCTTAGAGAAACTTGGAAACTCCCTAAAAGTTTCGGTATTCGGATTGATAGCACCTTTGAAGCTTCCAATTTCATACTCGTAATTATTCCGAGTATCAATTAAAACAGCATCAGGATCATTAATTAATTCATTCCAATCTTTTGGCTTAACATAAGTTCCAACTGAATGAGTTGGGTCGATTGTGGACAAACCCATCGTAACTATTTCTTTTTTTAATTTAACTTTAAGTCTTTTAAACGGCTGTTTTTTGCTGTATGAATACTTATAATCCAAACCAAGAAGTCTCGAATCCGACTGAAGATAGTCAAGAACTTTTTCAACACTATCTTTACTACCTGAAATTGTTCCATTTATGCCCTCTCTTGCAAGCAATAGAGTACCTTTAATTCTTAAAGAGTCTAAAAAAGACTTCAGCGGATCTTTGATTTTCTCAAAGTCATCCAGCCGAGTAAACTTGTATAAAGCACAGATGGCATGCATATTTCTTGATAATCTTAAAAAAATATCAATTTTACTAGTCAAGCAAAGCAATTTAAATTTATTTGGGCTTTAGATAAACATTAAATCTCCATTAGGGCTTCATGATTCTCAATACTGAGAAGTGTATAATTCGACTCTTTTCTATGCAATTAAGTTAAGTCTTTATAACGAAATCGAATGATCTTAAATCATATTCAAAATCCGAATGACATTAAAAAGCTAAATATTGATGAGCTAAATACTCTTGCAGAAGAAATTAAAATATTCTTAATTGAAAGTCTAGAAAAGACTGGAGGGCATTTAAGCTCTAACCTTGGAACAATCGAATTAACCTTAGCAATGCATTATGTTTTTGACAGCCCTAATGACACTTTTGTTTGGGATGTCGGTCATCAAGCTTACACTCATAAAGTATTAACAGGTCGTAAAGACTTGATGTCAACCCTTCGTCAAAAAGATGGCTTATCGGGTTTTACAAAAAGAAGTGAAAGTGAACACGATGTTTTTGGTGCAGGACACTCCTCAACCTCTGTGAGCGCCGCTCTAGGTATTGCCATGGCAAATAAACTTGATAACAAGTCAGATACTTCAATAGCCGTGATTGGAGATGGAGCACTCACTGGTGGGATGGCATTTGAAGCGCTCAATCATGCCGGAGATACAGACACTAATCTTTTAATCATTCTTAATGATAATGATATGTCAATTTCGAAAAATGTTGGCGCATTAAGCAAATATCTAACGAGGCTTATCTCTGGAAAGATTTATTCAACCATGAAGTCTAAATCATTAGAATTTTTGGAAAGATTGCCGCGCATTCAAAAATTTGCAAAACGATCAGAAGAACATTTAAAAGGAATGATTCTACCAGGTACGCTTTTTGAAGAGCTGGGGATAGACTACTTTGGACCAATTGATGGTCATGATATTGCCATATTAATTAAAACTTTAGAAAATCTTAAATACCTTAAGAAACCAAGAATTCTTCATATCATTACAAAAAAAGGTCATGGATTTGAGGCAGCAGAAGAAAACCCTCTTAAATTTCATGGAATCTCTCCACCTTCATCCTCCAGTAATAATTTTCCAAGCTACAGCAGTGTTTTTGGAGAGTGGCTTTGCAATATTGCTAAGAGCGATGAAAAAGTTATTGGAATTACACCAGCCATGTCTGAAGGTTCGGGAATGGTTGACTTTGCCAATAAATTTCCTGAACGTTTTGTGGATGTTGCTATTGCTGAGCAACATGCAGTGACTCTCGCTGGCGGAATGGCAACTAAAGGTTTAAAACCAATTGTTGCAATTTACTCAACCTTCCTACAACGAGGTTATGACCAGTTTATTCATGACATTGCATTGCAAAATTTGAACGTTACTTTTGCTATCGATAGGGCAGGACTTGTAGGTGCTGATGGAGCAACTCACGCTGGAATTTTTGATTTGAGTTTCTTACGGTGCATACCCAATATTACTATCATAGCACCAAGCTCTTCATTAGAAATGTATAAAGCTCTCAATTTTGCAAATCATTTTGAAGGGCCCGTTTGTGTAAGGTTTCCTAGAGGTAAATCCAGCGTTGAAGATTTTGTCACAGAATCGATGATTGACATTGGAAAAGGAAATATTGTTAGAACTGGTGAAGATATTGCCATCTTTTCATTTGGTAATATGCTTGAGATTGCCCTTGAAGCTTCTGAAAAGATTAATGCTACCGTTGTAGATATGAGGTTTGTAAAACCCTTGGATGAAGACTTAATAATTAATATTGCAAATAACTCTTCAACACTAATATCAATAGAAGACAATACCTTAAAGGGCGGCGCTGGAAGCGCTATAAATGAACTACTTCAGATTAATAATATTAAAACAAAACTTCACATTTTAGGTGTTCCAGATAACGTAACAGAACATGGTTCACAATCTGAGCTATATGAACTTTATGGCTTAACATCAGAAAACATTATCAAAGTCTTAAATAATTAATGAAAGAAACACTAAAAAAATACAGCCCGAAACCTGAAAACCTGAATCTTGGATGGTTTAATAAACATCTCAAAAATCCTGAAATTTGGAAATGGAATAAAAAAACAATTTCTAGAGCTTTTGCTATAGGGCTCTTTTTTGCATTTATACCTCTCCCAATGCATACTCTATTAGTAGCAATCTTTGCGGTTGTTTTTTCTGCAAATATTCTACTTTCAATTCTTGTTGTATGGGTTAATAACCCAATTACAATGGTACCTTTTTATTACTTTACCTATAAACTAGGAGCTTCAATTATGGGTATTGAGATGGATCCAGAATTTGAGTTTACATTTTCATATCTTATGGAAAATTTTGGAAATGCGACAATAGCTTTTTGGGTGGGAGGATTAATTACTTCGATAGTTTCAGCATTATTAGGTTATTACTCAATTATTGCTATCTATAAATATAAGGCTCTTAAAAGAGTTAATCGTTCGAAATAGGTATCTTCCTTCTGATTTGCATCTCAAGGGTATCAACTAGTGACTCATTGTCAACTTTGCTGTGAGTTTTACCGTCAATATATAATAAGTTTGGAGAGCCTCCCGTTAGACCTACACTCACCTCTTTGGCTTCACCTGGACCATTAACTACGCAGCCAATCACAGCCACATCAATAGCTTCATTAATATCTTCAAGGCGTGATTCAAGCTCGTTAACAACAGAAATAACGTCAAATTTTTGTCTAGAGCAAGATGGGCAAGCAATTAAATTAACGCCTTTCTTTCTTAAATGTAGAGATTTTAAGATATCAAAACCAACTTTAACTTCGTCGATAGGGTCTGATGCAAGTGAAACACGAATGGTATCTCCTATACCTTCAC
>Ga0209228_1000960_pt1 | contig 14677 bp, 13 predicted proteins | sample METZYME_3_150m_FD_187547 | JGI IMG/M metagenome (GOLD analysis project Ga0209228, IMG submission 187547) | Marine microbial communities from oxygen minimum zone in mesopelagic equatorial Pacific - METZYME_3_150m (SPAdes) (version 2) | ecosystem: Environmental > Aquatic > Marine > Oceanic...
ATTAAAGATTTGATCCAGTAACTCATCCTCTACAACCTTTCCCAAGATGGTTGCAAGATGATTCATTGCGATATTTAGGTCAGTAGCTACAAATTCTTCCGATAAATGATTTTCCAATGAAATAAGGGTTTTTTCTAACGATAAGGAAGCCTGAACCAAATTAAAGCGATGTCGCTCACGCGATATGAAAACTGCTTCGTCGCTTTTTTCTGTATTGATGACGCAGTTATAAATAGCATCTGTAAGAGAATCTAGGCCACTTTGTTCTTTGGCAGAAACAGAAATAACTGTGTCAGGTTTGATTTTTTCTTTCAAGCTTTCGATTGACCACTGTTCTTTTAGGTCACTTTTATTGATAACGATTAATATAGATTTATCGTTTAGTTCTTTAAAAATCAGGTCGTCATTTTCGTCTAGAGGCTGCGAACGGTCGAAAATGGCAAGGGTAAGATCGGCGTTTTCAATAGCTGAGCGAGTTCTTCGAATACCTTCTTGCTCAATGATTTCTGGAGATTTGCGTAGCCCAGCTGAATCAATAATATTAATATGAATATCTTTTATACGTATTTTTTCTTCCAGCGTATCACGGGTGGTCCCAGGGTGTGGGGTAACAATAGCACGATCCTCTTGAAGAAGAGCATTCAGTAAACTGGATTTACCTACGTTGGGTTTCCCTACAAGAGTAACTGATGCTCCTTCACGGGATATTTTCCCCTGTTGATAGGTTCTGATTAAATAACATATTTCTTCATGGATTTGTTTTAGTTCACCGATGGAAGTCTCTCGTTTTTGAAAATCTAATCCTTCTTCAGGGAAGTCGATAGCTGCTTCTGTCTGACTGAGAATAAAGAGGAGGCGATCATAAAGCCCAGAGATTCTTTCTGAAAGATGGCCTTTAAGTTGTGTGATAGCTGCCTGCAGAGCTTTATCAGAAGCTGCTGATATAAGATCAGCAACTGCTTCAGCTTGAGATAAATCGATACGACCATTCATAAATGCTCGGCGGGTAAACTCCCCTGGTTCGGCTAGCCGTGCACCATGGTCAAGCACAAGTCCAAGTATTCGAGATGAGACGAATACTCCGCCATGAGCGCTAATCTCTATAGTGTCCTCACCAGTAAAACTTTTTGGAGTTTTAAACCAGGTGAGAATCACTTCATCCAGACACTTTCCAGTTTTTGGATCATGAATAGAGCCGAAGTGAGCTTTATGCGAAGAAATTTTTTTTACTGAGTTGCCATTAGGTGTGCAAAAAATTTTCAGGGCAATCGAAAGCGAGTCCAGTCCGCTGAATCGAATTATACTTATTCCTCCTTCACCTGTCGGTGTGGCTATTGCAGCAATTATGTCACTCATAGTAAAACCGGTTAAAGCAATAGTTATACAAACGATATAACGATAGAATAGCAAGAAAAAGGAAAGGGTTCACCTATTGTAGAGCACTAGTCTTTGGTAAATTTATAGATATAAGCCTGTTGAGATATGGTGAGTATATTATTGACTGTCCAGTATATAACCAAGCCCGATGGAAAGGACATAAATAGAAAAGTAAATATGATAGGCAGCATCATCATGATTTTTTGCTGAGTTGGGTCACCGATGGATGGGTTGAGTTTCTGCTGTAGAAACATAGTTGCTCCCATTATAACAGGCCAAACATAATAGGGGTCGGCAACGGAAAGATCATGAATCCAGCCAACGAATGGAGCACCGCGTAGTTCAATGGAAAAGAAGAGGGCATGATACAATCCAATGAATACCGGTATTTGGAGAAGCATTGGTAGGCATCCGCCAAGAGGATTGACTTTATGTTTTTTATAAAGTTCAATCATTTCTTCATTCATTTTCTGGCGGTCATTCTTATGTCTTTCTTGAATGACCTTTACGTAAGGCTGTACTTTTTGCATCCCTTTCATCGACTTAAAGCTTTTGTGTGTGAGTGGGGCAAAGATAATTTTAATGATGATTGTTACAAAAATGATGGCCCAGCCGTAGTTTTTAAAAATTTCATAGAAATACTGGAGGGCTTTAAGAAGAGGTTTTACTAGGAATGCAAATTTATTTCCAAACCATCCATAGTCCATAAGTCGTACTAACTTGTGCCCTGACTTTTCTAACACCTGTAACTCTTTGGTCCCAGCATAGAGAATATGTGAAGAGGAAGCCGATGATTGCACACTTTCCATTTTTAATCCAACGTAAACGTTGTCGCCGTATTTTTTCACTATAGCCGCCTTAACTCCTTCTTTAGGAATAAGCGCCGTACCAAAGTATTTATTTTGAAAAGAGGTCCATGCGATATCACCACGGTGAATAACTTCATTGACAATATCTTCAGCTGGTGTTTCTAACCTTTCATTATTTGCAAAAGTTGTAGCACCGCTAAAAACGATATAATCTGTTTGCGATGTCACTTTCCCTCCCATACCGGGTCCGTATAAGACGTTATAGCTTAAGTTTTGCGAGGCAAAAGTCGGTGCTTTAATTTGTGTTTCAACACCAACCATAAAATCGTCATAGCGAAAATTAAATTCACGAATTACTTCTAAACCAGAAGAGTGCTTTAGTTGCATCTTTAGTTTTCCGGTAGGTTGAGCTTCGGAAAGCTCCATGGAAAGTTTAGAAGGTTGGTAGTAAGCATTTTGCAAGATATTGGTGACCTGCCTATTGTTAGATTCGAGTGCCAACGGAAGGATGGCGTCATCTTTCCGATCAACAAGGTCAATGGGTTCCCCAGCGCTTGTTTTGTGTTTAGCAAGCAATATATTTTTAATCATTGCACCCTTATTGGTAAAAATATAAGTAGCAAGCTTAGTTGAAATTTTTATAGTAGCTTCTTCTCCTGGGAAGTCTGGCTTACTGGCAGTTGTCCCAATTGCTTTGGACATTGGAAGAGTGCGCGTAGTTTTTGATTCCGCACTCGACGGAATTTGTTGCGAAATTCCAGAATTGATTGATGGGGGAACCTCTGCAAGCTTCTTTTCTAATTCTACTTGAGGAGAGAGTGGTCCTTCTATTAAAGACATGACATACCCCCAGCCAATGAAAACACCGAGAGATAAAACAAAGGCAAGCAACAATCTATTTTCCAAGCGAACGACCTCCGCGCTATTTTAAAGGATCAGAACCACCGCTATGATAGGGGTGACATTTAAGTAATCTAATAAGTGAAAGCCCAAGAGCTTTAGGTATATTATATTTTTCAAGCGCCTGCGCCGAGTACTCAGAGCAGGTTGGATAAAATCTGCAACCACAGGGTAGCAAAGGAGAAATTAGTTTTTGGTAAACACGTATGAGCTTGATCAAAAGCTCGTTAATCACAGTTCGAAAAAGCATAATATTTAAGGGTCGCGTAGGGGTCAAAAGGAGAAGTTTAGCTTATAGACTACCTTTTGATAGGGAGGGATTGAAAAAGCTTTCTCTCAATAACTGAAACGGGAAGAGAAACAAGATTCCTTCCAGATACAATCACAATATCCATGGCAGGTTCAATGCGATCTTTAATATGGCGAAAAACTTCCCGTATTTTTCTTTTGGCTAGATTGCGTACCACCGCATTCCCTATTTTTTTAGATGCGATTATACCTAATCTTTTTCTATCGAGGCTGTTGGGTAAAAAGAAGACGGTACAAAAATTTTCTACCCGGTATTTTTGGCCTTGATCCATTACCTGCTCAAATTGAGGCCTTTTAGTAAGGTGTTCCCTTTTCCCAAACGAAAATTTTCTCATGCAGTTAAACAGTTAAACGTTTGCGTCCTTTTCGTCTGCGGTTGGCCAGAATTCTTCGGCCACCCGGAGATGAACTTCTTTTACGAAACCCGTGGGTTCGCTTTCTCTTGACATTCTTAGGTTGAAACGTCATTTTCATAGCTACACCTAACTTTATTAAATCTTAAGAATGATTCTGCAAACTATTGATAAAATAGATATGACTCTATTACTTTATGACCGATGGCTTGAGAACGTAAGTGGAGAATTATTTCATCGCTACGGCTCCTTTGTCAAGGGATAAATCCCAATCGTTTAAAGACTTTTTAGTTTTTTTTATTAAAGTTAAGTGAAAAGCTTCTCGAGCCTATCCCCTGTTTTACCTAAAATGTATAATTTAGGGTATAAAATTTAGTGGTTAATAGTTGTATTTCTTAGTTTTATTTTGAGAGGGAGGGTATAAATCAAGCTAGCTTTGTCTAAAACTTTGCTAAAGCAATTGGGCAGCTATTTTTACTTAGACGATGAGTGATTAAAAGTGTGGAGTATATAAAATATGAATAAAGACTTACCTGAGGCGATAGAAGCCATTCAACCAAATTTAAAAAAATATCGGTTAGCAGGGATTAGCTTTTTGGTTCTCAATGTGGTGTATATCATAATTGCTTGGTGGAAGATGCCTCCAGTAGACTTAGCAATGAGTAAACTGGTATATGGTGGTTTTTTTGTTTTTTTCATTGTATCTCTAATTTTTACGCCCTTCATTCTTCGTGGAAAAAAAATATTAGTTCGAATATTGGTACTCATTTATGGAGGGAGAGCAGTTTTTTCTATATATTCCTTGATAAATGGGGGTGTGTTTCCTGCGGTGCCCTACTTATTGCCATGTTTAATACTTACATTTTATTTGTTAGGGCGAGCTGCTTGGGATTGGCCGTAATTATTTTCATAAGCTAAATAGAGACACTACTCGGTCTCATAAAAAACTGTTAAGTGAGTGGAAGGCTTGAGAAGTAGCTTTTAAAAATATTACCAAGATTACAAGTGACTTGAAGCAACTTTTTTAGGAAGGCTTTTTCTTGAAATATATATTAAGCCACACTTTTATATGACTGATAAAACAGTACCAGTTTTTATTGATGATTTATCTCGCCTTCCTTTACTAAATGATTACGGACGCGAATTTGTAGGACTTGAGAACTCTAGTTCTCTGGAATTGGTGAGACGTGTAAAAAATTTATTTGAGTATTTAAATGAACACTTGGGTTTCCCGAACTCGGTAGAGGGTCAGGAAAATCAGAACAACTTTAATTTACTGCTTCGATCAATTTATCCTGAGGTAATGATTGATCTAGCTGATTTAATCTACGCACAGCATGAGCGACTGGCTGTTTATTTAAGCTTTGATCAGATTAACATTAATCTTGATAAGAGATTAGATAGGAGTAGGGATTCACTGCAAAAATTAAATCAAAAAATGTCGCAGTTATTTAATCAGCTAGCAACAGTAATCACTGAAAGCTCTGATTTAAAGCAAGACCCTGAAATAATTCGTTTGCTTAGTGAAAGTTATAGCTATTATTTGTACCAAACTAAAAACTTTCCATGGGAAGACATTCCCCAACCGAGGCTATCAAACTTTCAACAGCCAGTTTTAGATGTTGCGACTGGTTTAGCAGGGTTTAGCAGAATTTACTCTTGGCCGGAAAACTTTCCTCTATTGGTGTTGTCTGATAGCGAACCTTTTATTGTGAGTGGTTTATCTCATTATTTACAACTTACCGGGAAAAAAAATATACTTCTTGTGGATGCGGATTTTCCCGGCAAACCTCCATATGGAATGAAGTTTGGATTTATTATAGTTAATAAATTTTTGCACCATCTTCGAAGGAAAGACAGAGTAAATTTTTTAAAATGGTCTGGATCTGTTTTGGAGTTAGATGGGGTTCTGGAGATTCTAGATACTGATTTAGAACATCATATAATAGACCAGTCCCTTAAACCTGAGTTTAAAAATAAGCTTACAATAGGATATTTAAAAACATTGATAGAAATAGAAAGTGATTATACAGATACCCTAAGATGTGATGTTGAAGATGCGGGTTTTCGAATAACTCATTTCGAATGTAGGGAATATTTCGATGAGACAGATGCATTTAGCCAAAACCCAGGCGATATGATTTCTTTAAAATTTAAAGGTTTAGAAATTTTTGCGGAAAAAGCGGTTTAAAGAATTTAAAAAGCAGGAATTTCACCTAAGCTAATAGGGTTGCTTGAGCGATCGTTTAATTGTTTTCCAGTTTCCTTCGATGGCTTTTTCTGCTTTTGCTTCCATAGTCCGATATGTTTTTGCCATTTTTGACCCAAGTGGCGTGAGATAAGCCCCGCCTCCTTTCTTTCCTCCAGCAGAGCCTGTCACCAAACAAGATTCAAAACTTTTGTTCATAGTGTCAACGAGTGTCCAGGCTCGGCGATAGCTTAGCCCTAACTTCCGAGCAGCTTTGGAAATTGAGCCTGCGCGATCAATTTCTTCCAAAAGAGCAACTTTACCAGGGCCTAAAGCTATTTGATCGCCAGATAATACTCTTATCCGAGCTAGACAGTTTAGTTTTTCTTTAGTTGCCAATATAGTACCAAACTAAAAAATGGGTTTATATTTTGTTAAATTTTGCAAATCATTCTTAGGTTTCTACAACTTGAATAATAATTTAAACATATGATATTCAAGATGCTTTTATAGTAGGACGATTATGGAATACTTTTTCAAAAAATCTACCAAAAAATAATTAGACGGCGGCCCAACTACTTTGAGTTGATTTAAATTGAGTTGAAGATTTTGATGGTATCGATTTTAAAATGACATTAGTTATAATAAGTTATCGTTCAAATTTTAGCCTCTTAAAAATTAGTTTAGCTTAGATTAATAGAGACTCATAAATCTATTAAATTTTTAATAGTACCGTTTTATTAACTACGCTATTGGAGGAGACACTGTGAAGAATTTTGTTTGTGTATTTGTTTTTGTCGCGATGTTTGCTTTTTCTGGGTGTGCAACAACTGGAGATTCTACGTCTGGATCTGCTGGAGGATCTAAGTCCGCGTTAACGGATGCAGATTTAAAAAAAATGGGCATAACACATGGTGGCTATGGAAATAGTAACTAACTATTAGCATTAATTTAAATTCCACTCCCTTGAACTTAAGGGAGTGGAATTTTTTTTAGCCACTTTTGGTTAGTGGATAAAGAGTTTTTTATCCACGTATCTAGAAAAATGATTCTGTTTTTGAGTAAGCCTAGATTTGATCGGTTCTTAATTCATAAGTAAAAATTTTAAATGGGGTATTTTTTTTTAAAACGCTACTATCTTAATGGACCTATGAATTAGAGAATAGGGCTTTTAGAGTAGTTAAAAAATCAGATAAATTAGCAAAAACAAGATCAGCTTCATTGAAATCAATATTTTGATTTAGTTGATTATGAATGATAATGCATGGTATCCCTGCGGCTTTAGAAGCAGATAGTCCTTTCAGAGCATCTTCGATTACGATGCATTTTGATGGGTGACACTTTAATGCCTTTGCTGCGTTTAAAAAAATTTCCGGATGAGGTTTTTCTTTATTGGCAGAACCTTTGCCTAGAATTTTATCGAATAGGTGTTCTGCGTGAGCATTCTTGAGAATAGCATCAATATCATGCTTCCATGAACCTGATGCAATTGTCACAGGATAACTAGTTTTAAGTATTTCTATAATTTCAATAGACTCTGGGAATAATTTAATATCTCCATTTTGACAATATTGTGAGTACGCCTCGAATTTTTGTTGACGTAGCTGAATTGGATCGACGTCTAGATCAAGATTATTCCGATCAATTTCACCAGCAATACCCTTTCCTTTTGATGTCCACTCCACCCAATATTCATCTTTATCAAGACTGTGTCCATATTTTTGGAATACTTCGTTATAGGCAAGATAATGGAAAGGCTCAGAGTCTGCAAGAAGACCATCAAAATCAAAAATCACTCCACTAATTTTTTTAAAAAGAATTTTTGTTTTTGTCAGTTGAGAGGATGATATGGAAGAAGACATAAGAAATTTGTCTAAGGTTAACGAAGTATTTGCCCGAACCTATCGAACCTGACCCAATTGTCTTCCGCATTCCAGGACCAGTATATAATTAGGGCTTCGCCCTTAATTTTTTTTATTTCGAGGAATCCCCAGAATCGGCTGTCTTGACTATTTTCCCTGTTATCACCCATTGTAAATACATGCCCGGGGGGAACCACGACGGGTCCAAAATCATCTCTTGGGATAAGAGGGCTTTGTTGGGGCATATCAGTATGCAAAACATGTTTTTCATTAATAAGCTTTTCGTTTATATAAACTTTTTGTTGGCGAACTTCTAGTAGATCGCCAGGTATTCCGATTACTCGTTTAATAAAGTCTCTGGACTCATTTTTTGGATATTTAAAAACAATAATGTCCTCTCTCTTGGGAGTTTTTTGAAAAAATACGATTTCATCAAAAAGCTTTATGTTAAGAAATGGGATAATGTTTGGAATATGAACTCCGTACGCAAACTTAGAGACGAGAATATGATCGCCGATTAAGAGCGTATTTTTCATAGATCCTGAAGGAATTTTAAATGCCTGGATAATGAAAGTGCGGATGAATAGTGCAAGTAAGAGGGCAATAAAAATTGCCTCCGCGTATTCTCGAAAAACACTTTTATTTTTTTTCTTGGTACCAGAATTATTATAGTTCGCAGGGTTATTTTCCATCGGTCCTCAAAACGGCTAAAAAAGCTTCTTGCGGGACTTCAACTCTGCCCACTAGTTTCATTTTCTTTTTCCCAGCTTTTTGTTTTTCCAGTAGTTTTCGTTTACGAGTGATATCCCCGCCATAGCACTTTGCGAGCACATTTTTTCTTAGTGCCTTAACAGATTCGCGAGCGATGATTTTACTACCAATAGCTGCTTGGATAGCAACCTCAAACATTTGTTGTGGAATTTTTTCTTTAAGTTTTTTTGCAAGCTCCCGCCCTTGATAATATGCCTTATCAGTATGAATAATCAATGATAGAGCATCAACTACCTCGCCATTTAAGAGAATATCTAGTTTAACTAGTTTTGAGGTACGAAAATCTAGAAACTCGTAATCAAAAGATGCGTATCCCTGAGTTGTCGATTTTAGTTGATCGTAAAAGTCTAATACGATTTCGCTAAAGGGAAGGTCGTATTGTAGCAATACAGTCTTAGGATTCAAGTATTCCATTTTAATTTGTATTCCACGCCGATCACGCGCAAGAGACATTATTGTTCCAATATACTGTTCCGGGGTAATAATTGTTCCAAGTACATAAGGTTCTTTCATGTGGTCTACACTGCGCATTTCTTTTAGTTTGGCGGGATTATCTAGCATGACTGTTGACTGGTCAGCAGAATAAACTTTGTACCCTACATTAGGTGCGGTGGTGAGAAGGTCAACATTATATTCCCTTTCAAGTCGCTCTCGAATAATCTCCATATGTAGCAATCCAAGAAAGCCGCAACGGAACCCAAATCCTAATGCTTGAGACGACTCTGCTTCATAGGTGAATGAGGAATCGTTTAGTTTTAGCTTTTTTAAAGCGTCTCGTAAAAGTTCATACTGGTCGCCTGATATTGGGTATAGCCCACTAAATACCATAGGTTTAGCTTCTTTATATCCTAAAAGAGGTTTTTCTGTGGGGCGACTTGCTTCTGTTATAGTGTCACCAATTTTTGTTTGATCCATTTGCTTAATTGCTGCGATTACATACCCCACCTCCCCTGCCTTTAGTGATTTGCTTTTTTTTTGTGCGGGTGTGAAGGTGCCTATTTCTTCCACATCAAACTCTGCGCCCGAGGCCATAAAACGGATTTGCATGCCAACTTCTAAATATCCTTCTGTAACGCGAACCAATACAATTACTCCTCGGTAAGAATCATACCAGGCATCAAACAAAAGAGCTTTTAGGGGGTTTTCACTATTGCCGACAGGCGGGGGAATAAACTTTACCACCGCTTTCATAACATCTTCGATACCAATTCCTTCTTTAGCACTAGTTAATACAGCTTGATCCGATTCGATTTGTAAAATATCTTCCAACTGTTCTTTAACTGAGTCGGGGTCAGCACTAGGTAGATCAATTTTGTTAATAACAGGAATTATTGTGAGATTATTTTGTGTCGCTAGATTTACGTTAGCGATAGTTTGAGCCTGAATACCTTGGGTTGCATCGACTATAAGTAGAACTCCTTCGCATGCGGCCAAACTGCGAGATACTTCATAGGCGAAATCTACATGCCCAGGAGTATCTATCATATTGAAGGTATAGCTTTCACCATTTTCATTATTATATTCTAGGCAAACGGTTTGTGCTTTGATGGTAATTCCCCTTTCGCGTTCCAGGTCCATATTGTCAAGAACCTGTTCCTTCATTTCTCTTTTTTGAAGCCCTCCGGTAGAAAGTATGAGTTGATCGGCAAGAGTTGATTTGCCATGATCTATATGGGCTATGATAGAAAAATTACGGATTTGGCTTTGATTCATAGATTAAATTCTTTTACGTGCTAAAGGGGTATAGAGTTATCCTGTCACGTGGGATTTGTTGTTTGCGCGGACAGGAAAACTTTTTATCGATTGGAGTAATTCATGCCACTCATTGTATCTAATTTTCATAGCTTCGTAGTCAGAGTCTCGATCTATATCTAAAGCTGCTCCTGGATAGGGAACCTCTAATCCTTTGAACCGGGTATTTAGGAGGTTAGATATACAGTTTTCCATATCTTTTTTGGCAGTCCATTTTTTTAAGTACTCCACTGGTAACATCCAACCGATGGATGAAAAAAACTGACATAGTTGAAGTCCAATATAACATCGATAATATTTTAGTTTTATTTTTCCCAGTAAGTTACGACCAAACAGTACAATTTTTTTAAAGTCCCTCTGATAACGATATTGATACATTTTTTGTATATATTTCCTGTTAGCTATTCGCAGAGGTTTTACCAGATGCAGATTATTGATTCTATAGTTATTTTCTTTAAGATGCAGATAGGCCATTTTGATTCCTGGTAAGCTACTGGTTGGATAAAACTGTTTTAACGATTCTTCTGAAATTAGTCCGAGAATATGATCATAGTTGTTAGTATCGCTATGTGAAATAAAATACTCTACTTCATGAGGAGTGAGCAAAGGAGAGTCGCAAGGAACTATTAAAACAGCCTTATCTTTATTTTGTGAAATTTCCAGGTCTACTGCTGATGAATCTTTTTCGCAGGAAATTGTTTTTAGAAACGTTTGAAAAATATTTTCGTAAAGATTATTTTGTTGTTCAATGAGGTGGATAGTTTTTGGATAGCAAAAATCAACCCCTGAACTTCCTAAGGTCTGCTTTAGTTTATTTTTTGCCCCTACAATATATATATCTTTTATTGATTCGACTTGCTGTAATGCTTCTACAACGTAGCTAATAATACACTTACCATTGATTTCTAGAAAGGCTTTATGTTGATGGTACACCTTATAGCTGGATTCGCCTTCTCCTGCTAATAGGATTGCGTCATATTTTTCATTTGAGTTATGCGTTGGATCATTCATTAAACATATGTAAAGATTTTTTAGTTTTGAACCTAAGTATTTATTATATAACCTTTTTATAGTGTTGGCCAACTATGAGTATAGAGTTTTTTACTTTGTTTGGTGATTACATTCCTTGATAGTTAACTTATATATTAGGTAGGGGGTTGTCTTTTTTTGACCAATGGGTGTTTGATTCTTGAGGGTTTGGAAGTTGAAGTACTTTTATCCCTTGCGCTATTTTGTGAAAGAGTGGTATAGAAAAGATTTGCGCTATAATTATTTAAAAGACTTTTTGCAAACGATAGAAGAGGCTTTAGATTTATGACTCCAAGCAGTGCCGCAAACTTAAAAGCAACACCACTTCTAGATCTTCATAAAGAATTAGGCGCCAAAATGGTCCCCTTTGCGGGGTGGAATATGCCAATTCAGTTTGCTGGAGTTTTAAACGAGCACACTTGCGTTAGGGAGAGAGTGGGGTTGTTTGATGTCAGTCACATGGGGGAAATCGAGATTGAAGGAAAAGAGGCTAAAGAGTTTTTGCAATTCTTACTTTCGAATAATGTGGAGAGGATGTTTGATGGTTCGATAATTTATAGTCTCATGTGTTATGAAGCAGGCGGAGTTGTAGACGATTTACTGGTGTACCGGTTTTCTGAGAACCATTACTTTCTTTGTGTCAACGCGTCTAATTCTGACAAGGATTATGATTGGATTGAGAAACATTCTTCTTCTTTCAACGTTAATGTCAAGAATACAAGCTTCAATACATCACAGTTAGCTTTGCAAGGGCCTAATGCCAAAGACGTATTGCAGTCTTTATGTGATATTCCTTTAAATGACTTGTTGTATTACAATTTTAAAAAGGGAGTGGTAAACGATGTGGAAAGTATTATTTCCCGAACCGGATATACAGGAGAAGACGGGTTCGAATTATATCTTTCCCCTGAAAAAGTTCCGGAGGTTTTTAGGTCGCTTATGGAACAGGGTCGCCAATATGGGATTCAGCCAATTGGACTTGGCGCGCGTGACACTTTGCGTATAGAAATGGGATATCCTTTGTATGGAAATGAAATCGATGACAATCCTACGCCTCTAGACGCTGGGTTGGGTTGGGTAATTAAGTTTGATAAAGGTGAATTTTTAGGTAGAGATGCTCTATTAAAACAAAAAAAACAAGATTTGCCACGACGAAAGCTAGTAGGTCTAAAGTTAATGACTCGCGGTATTCCTAGATCTCATTATCAGGTAATGAAAAATGGTGAGTTTGTAGGAGAAGTTTCTAGTGGTACCTTCTCACCTACCTTGAATACAGGGATAGGGTTGTGTTATGTATCAAAGGAATACTCTGATGCTGGAAATAATTTGGATGTGAAAATTAGAGATCAGTTGGTTGCTGCCGAAGTAATAAAGCTTCCATTTGTTCCCAGTCACGTTAAAAAATAATAACCATAACTATTATAGATAATTTTAAATTGATTAAAGGGGGAAGTATGGAAATCCCGAGTGATCTTCTTTACACAATTGAGCATGAGTGGGTTCGATTGAAAAATAACCGAGCTACTATTGGTATTACGGATTTTGCTCAGAGTCAACTAGGTGATGTTGTTTTTGTAGAGCTTCCTGCAGAGGGGGCAGAGCTATCAAAAGAAAGCACATTTGGTGTGGTCGAATCAGTAAAGACAGTTTCTGATATTTATGTCCCAGTGACTGGCAAAGTAGTGTCAGTTAATAAAGATCTGGAATCACAGCCTGAGTTAGTGAACAGTGATCCTTATGGAAAAGGATGGATGATAGAAATAGAGTTTTCAAACTCCAGTCCTGAGCAAAGTTTATTAAGTGCAGGCCAATACAGTGACCAGTGTAAAAGTCAGGAATAACAAGTTAATTATATATAATATAAAGCTATGCGTTTTATCCCTCATACCGAACAAGATATTCGCGAGATGTTGGAGGCGGTTGGCGTTCAGAATATAGACCAGCTTTTCACCGGAATACCTAGAGACCTACAGCTAGGTAGTAAGCTGTTGGACCTGCCATCAGCCCTTTCTGAGAGCGAAGTAGTTAACACACTGCGTCAAATACAAATGCGAAACCCCGACATGGATGAGATGTCGTCATTTCTTGGAGCAGGTGCCTATAGGCACTATAGTCCTGCTGTTATAAGTAGTCTTATACAACGCGGTGAATTTTCCACTAGCTATACTCCCTACCAAGCGGAGGTAAGTCAAGGTACTCTTCAAGCTATTTTTGAATTTCAAACAATGATTACTATGCTGACGGGAATGGATGTATCCAATGCTTCTATGTACGATGGTGCTTCCGCACTTGCAGAAGCTGTGCTTATGGCAAATCGGATTAATAAAAAAAAAGAATATCTTATTGCTTCAGTAGTTCACCCTGAATATCGGGAGACTACAGAGACCTACTTAAGGGGGACAGATCATCAGTTGATAAAGGTTCCATACAACTCAAATGGTAAAACTAACTTTGAATTTATTCGAGCTAAATTAAGCGATAGAACTTCTGCGGTCATTTTGCAGAGTCCAAATTTTTTCGGCATAGTGGAGGAGTATGAGGAGTTGGCTAAGGAATTAAGAGAACAAAGTGTTTTGCTAATTGTTGTAGTGGCGGAACCACTTTCGCTTGGTATATTAAAACCACCAGGTGAGCGAGAGGCAGATATTGTGGTAGGGGAAGCTCAATCGTTTGGGTTGCCGGTTTCATATGGCGGGCCTTATGCAGGTTTTTTTGCAACGCGGGAAAAGTTTGTTAGGCAAATGCCTGGGCGATTGGCTGGTGAAACAGTTGACCGGCAAGGCCGCAAATCATTTGTACTTACGCTTTCAACTCGGGAGCAGTTCATACGGCGTGAACGAGCTACATCTAATATTTGTACTAATCAAGGCTTGTGTATGTTAGCCGTGACCATTTATCTAGCAGTGATGGGCAAACAAGGACTACGTGAATTAGCTTTGCTCAATTTAAAAAAGGTAGACTACCTTAAAAATAAACTTTCTAAGACCAAAGGCTTTGAGCTCAGGTTTGCCTCAGATACTTTTAATGAGATTGTTTTAAAATGTCCTAGATCTGCTAACGAGATTAGAGACGCTTTGCTAGAATATAAGATTATCGCTGGGTTGCCACTCGGTGACCATTATGAAGAACTTGCTGACAGCCTTCTGATTTGTGCGACAGAACTGAATACGGTTGAAGCTATAGACCACTTCGCTCAAAAACTAGAATCGATTTAGATTTTTTTAATGGACAATAGTCATAGTTTTTTTAATAGTTCTTCTGCGGGGTATGTGAAAATTTCTGACAGAGTGGGGTGGTAATGCGGTAGTTTGATTAGATCGTGAACCG
>Ga0209228_1000965_pt1 | contig 14668 bp, 13 predicted proteins | sample METZYME_3_150m_FD_187547 | JGI IMG/M metagenome (GOLD analysis project Ga0209228, IMG submission 187547) | Marine microbial communities from oxygen minimum zone in mesopelagic equatorial Pacific - METZYME_3_150m (SPAdes) (version 2) | ecosystem: Environmental > Aquatic > Marine > Oceanic...
AGCTGACTTCGGGTAAGGTTAAGGGCAATAAAGCCCCTTCTATTCTTAGCTCAAATGGAAGTGTGATAAAGGTTGATGCTAATAACGGTTTTGCTTACCCTGCAATATCATTAGCACTCAAAGAAATCACACCAACCGCTAAAAAATTTGGAATTGCAGCAGCAAGCATTTCTCGTTCTCATCATTTTGGTCAAGCAGGCAGGCATGTTGAAATCTTGGCTGAGAGTGGATTGATTGGATTAATGTTTGGAAATACACCTAAGGCTATTCCGCCATGGGGAGGCACCAAGGCTTTATTTGGAACCAATCCTATTGCGTTTTCAACGCCGCGAGATAATGAGCCACCACTCGTTATCGATATGAGTTTAAGTAAGGTTGCTAGAGGAAAAGTCATGGTCGCTAACCAGCACAATGAAAAAATTCCAGAGGATTGGGCAATCGATAGTGAAGGTAAGCCAACTTCGGATCCCAAAAAAGCTTTGGCTGGTGCAATGCTACCGATTGGTGATGCTAAGGGAAGTGCCTTGGCCCTAATGGTAGAGATATTAGCAGCTGGACTGACGGGCTCTAACTTTGGTTTTGAGGCAAGTTCTTTTCTTGATGCTGAAGGAGACTCACCGGGCGTAGGCCAGCTAATTATTGCTATAGATCCTAGCTTTTTTTCAGGGGAAAACTTTTCTGAAAGAACCGAAACTATTGTGAGTTCAATTTTGGAACAGCCCTCAACAAGGCTTCCTGGTGATAGGCGAATTCAAAAAAGAAAACTGCGTGAAAGTTCAAATAAAATTACGATTTCAAGTGAACTGTACGAAAAAATCAAAATTTTAAGCTAGTAATTCATCAAAAACTTTAATTAAGCAAAATTCATCTATATCTATTAATCCAGTGGTTTTTGTAATATAATGGCTTTTTTATTTGATATAAGGCCTTTTATGAGGTTAATTACTTCCAATATAACTAAAGTTTTACTGAGTGCAGTTTTTACAATATCCTTAGGGTTTTCTCTAGCAGTGAGTGCTGATGATTCTGAGCAAATTAAATCATCTTTAATGAGCAGAATGACTAGTGCTACAGGTTCTTTTATTTCTACCGGAATAGGTGCGCTTTTAAGTCCTAGCTTTGATACTGTAGAGGTAAGAACAAATCTTAAAGAGGGAGACTCAACCGTTGATATAGGTGCATTGAAAGCCTATGGAGATAATCCAAATTCATTTTTGTTTAACCAGTTTAATTTAAATCGATTCGATAAGCGCACTACATTAAATGTTGGTCTTGGATATCGAAGACTCAATGATGATGAAACCTGGATGACAGGCTTTAATGTCTTTTATGACCATGAGTTTCCAAATGATCATAAACGTAATGGTGTTGGAATTGAGGTAATAAGTTCAGTATTTGAGCTTAGAGTCAATCAATATAACGGCACAACAGGCTATATTACAGATAAAAGCGGAGTAGACTCCAAAGCGCTTGATGGAAGAGATATGGGCTTTAAGGTCGCGCTTCCATTCCTTCCTGGGATGAAGTTTGGAGTTAATTCATTTACTTGGGACGGTGTTGATGGAATGCAAGATCAAAAAGGCAGAAAGTACACACTCGGTGGAAACCTCTCCGATAACTTATCTCTTCATTACTTAAGAACGGATCATAAGCTTGCATCCAAGACAGATACCAATAGTGTTGTTCTAAATTACACTTGGAACCTTGGCCAAGACAATGTCAAACCCAAACTATTTGAATTTTCAAGTTCTGCCTATGAGCTGACAAAACTTGGTGATGAGAGATATGCCTTAGTCCAGCGTGAGAATAGAATTATTAAGAAACGCACAGGCGTATTAACAATCAGTGGAATCTAATATGAAAACATTAAGCTTAAATAAAATCGCTCTATTAATTGCCTTATTTTTTGTTGCAATCGCTTTTTCAAATAGCGCGAATGCGCTTTGCAATGTAAATGGTTCTGGGGCAATTATTATTGGAGATGATTTGACAGAGCCTGTTTCTGATGACACTGCCGATGACGAATTTGCAGCGGATGCGGCAAAAACCGATTGCTTAATTACACCTGATGTCTATAAGCTAAATTTTTACAAATTTGGTCTTTGTACAGCTGATCCTGATTTGAATGACTTGAGCAGTTGTCAGTTCTTTTTTGATCAAGCAGCCGGTGTCGAAGTTGATATTCAGAAGGATGTGAGTGCAACACTTCCAATTCCAGAGTTTTATATTGAGCCAAATACTTATCAATACTTATACGTGCAGTTAAGTACCAAACTTGGTATGCAATGGTCAGGAAGAATGAGCGCTAATATTAGCGGTGCTACTGGTGAAGGTACTTATTGTTGGACGAGTAATGCTGGTCTACATGCGTCTACCTATGTGGCTACCAATGCTCACGGATCATCGTTAGCTGACAGCACTCAAACGATGGATTGTGGAACTTCTGAAGGCACCGTTGTTGTTTCATATGAGGTTTTGACTAGGTTCAGCGATAACGAATCGGAGTGTGGTGCCAGTTTAGATGCGAACGGGGATAAAACCACTTTTGCGACTGAGGGTACTGGATCGACTCGTGGAATCCCGACAGTTAACTTGCTCACCTCTGCTGATGCATTTGCAACAACCTGTGGAAATGCTGCAAAAATTGCTTGGACAACAGACCTAAGTACGCCTTATACAGTAACGGAAGACTCTACTTTTGCTATGAGCGTTAAAGCAACAGCTGCAAATTCTCTTGAGTTTAGTGAGGATGATGATAACAATTTAAATATAATTGCTTCGGGTGCTCCTAGAATCTATTTGACTGTTACCAATTAATTCTATTTCAATTAACTATTAAGCCCTTGTGAAAAAGGTATTCATATTCTTTTTACTATTTAACGGCTTGATTAATTCGGCCTATGCCGATCAGGATGTAGCAGACAGGGCAATCAGATGCTCAGCACTCATTTATATCGAGATTACTAGACCAGAGATGGCTGGGCTGACTGCAGGCGAGGCACTTATGAACAGAGTCTATGCCTACCATATGATTGATGGCAGCGATATTGAGGTGACTAATGGTCAAATCACTGCAGCCCAAACAGCAGCTATTACCAAGCTGACTCAAGAATACATAAAAGGTGTTAATCTCGCTGAAGAATACCGAAACTGTGTTTATTGGATGACCGACATTGCAAAATACATTAATATTAGCGAGTATGTCTCTACTGAGGATAACGCTGAAGAATCTGATGTTCAGGAGATGGCATTATTTTTATCAGCTCCTACCGAGACATCTGTTACCATATTTAAAAATCCTATTGAAACTTGGGAGCAGCAGGTTGACTTGGGTTTTGTGGCTTGGGCCTCACAGGAGTTAGAGGTGCCCTATAAAGAAGCCATTCTTAGTAAAATTAGTGAAAAATTTGAGTAGAATTTATTAATGGACAAAAAAACTAGAGACAACTCGACGATGATGAACGGCCTCTATTGGTGGGGCGTGCCTACCTTGTTTCGTTGTCCACATAAGCCCGAGACAAAGGGTTGTGATATAGCACTTGTTGGGGTGCCCCATAGTACTGGAAATGGCACAACACAGCGTGATCAGCACCTAGGTCCAAGGGCCGTTAGGAACATTTCTGCTCAAGGCAGAAGGGGCCATTTGAGGTTTGGAATCTCTCCATGGGAGATGTGTGATATTCGAGATTTTGGTGATGTTCCTCTTCCTGAAGCCAATAATAATGAGCAGTGTATTGAGCGTATCACCGAGTTCTATGATGTGCTCGCTGAGTCTAGTGTTCGTCCTATTTCAATTGGTGGAGACCACTCGATTACTGGAGGGATTTTGCAAGCCATTGCAGGCCCTAAGTCTAAACTTACCAAGGGGGAAAAGGCTGTTCTTGTTCATTTTGATGCGCATACAGATGCTTATCATCAGCTTGACCATTTTTTAGGAGCAGTCAAGTCAGCAGCCCACTGGGCAAGCTATTTAGTTAGAGATGGTTTTGTCGATGCATCAAAAAGTATACAAGTTGGAATCAGAGGTAATACTAGAACTCTAGACTGGCTTGATTCAAGTTATGAGCTTGGTTATGAGATTATTACCAAAGATCAATATGATGAGTATGGCGTTGAAAAGTGTATCGAGATGATTCAGGAGCGAGTCGGAGATGCGCCAATCTATATTACATTTGATTTAGATTGCTTGGATGTTACTGTGGCTCCAGGCGTATCGAATCTAGAGCCAGCCATCGAAGGTTTTAAAATGCCAGATGTTCTAAAGATGCTCCAAGGTCTTCGAGGTAAAAATATTATTGGTGGTGATGTTGTTTGCCTGATGCCTACAGTTGACTCTCCCAATCAAATTACCGCACATGTAGCCAATTCAATTATGTTCGAGATGATCTGCTTAATAGCTGACAACTTGGGAAATCAATCCTAACTTTTAGAGTTTTTTAAATGGATATCAAGAGCTTTTGTAGATATCAAGGTTTCTAGAAGTGCAAAAAATAATGAGCCTGAGAGCATCAAGAGTCCAAAGCCAAAAATGTAGTTGGCTAGAATGTAGTATTTTAGGTAGACCAATATAATTGTCATCAGATTACCAATAAAACTAACGACTCCAAAAACCTGCATCCTTCTAATATAGACAACTCGTTTTTCAAGAATCTTGAGTTGCTCATCTGCGTGTTGTGTCTTGGACTCATTGCTTCCCTCTGTTGTCATTGCTCGAATTAATACGCTTAGAGAATGAAGTCGACTGGTATAGGCGACAAACAATAAAGAGATTGCAGGGAAGAGAAGTGCGGGTGTGGTGATATCCATAGATTTATATTTTAATAAGAAATGAGTTTCTATTAGACAGAGGTCTTTTCTGGAATAAGGCCGCAGCTTTGATTTGCAGGTACTGCGATTTTAATTTTTTTCGGTAGCGATAGATCAAGGTTGTTAACGTTATCAATAAAAGTTTTCTGGTCATCTGATTCTCTAACCATAGAATTAAACTTCTTTTCTTCGCCAATGGTACTAACAGAAAGCCCATTGTAGTCATGCGCTGGATAGACCTCAGTAGAATCTGGAAGTTTATAAAGTTTTTGAATTGATTCATATAAAGACTCAGCGGAACCGCCCTGGAAGTCACACCTACCCGTGCTCCTAATAAAGAGAGCATCACCTGTTAGTACTTTATTCTCAACAAGGTAGGACATACAGCCGAGAGTGTGGCCTGGAGTCTCGATTGCTGTTATTTCATATTTGCCAATGTTAAGGATGTGTCCCTCGCCAGCCATAATATCTGAACAGGCCTCGGCAGAAACATTTTCCATTCCCATAACTATCCTTGCTTCTGGATAGAATTTTTTAAGTGGACAAGCGCTAGTTATATGGTCTGCATGAATATGAGTTTCTATGATGAATTTAAGATCAAGTTCTAGCTCTTTCAGTAAAGCAGTATCTCTCTCAATCATAATATCAACTGCATCAATAATTGCAGCCTCTTTAGTTTTACTATCTGCTATTAGGTAAGTGTATGTGCAGCTTTCTCTTTCAAAAAGTTGCTTGAAGATTAAACTCATAAGAGAACCTTAGATTTTAATAAGAAAAATTATAACTCAATTTTAGCAATTGTATTTAGACTTCATTTTTTCTGCATGAATATAGTAGTCATGGAGTTTAAGGTCTGAGGCTGCATGCTGATCAAGAACGATAGTCGCATTTTCATGATTTTGAAGAATGCTTGAAGGGCAAAATGAAGATAGTGGGCCTTCAATCATTTCAGCAACTGCCTTACTTTTATGCCTACCAAGACCAATGAGAAGTATATTTCGAGCCTCCATTATTGTTCCAATTCCCATCGTTATTGCTAGAGAAGGCTGATGTTCCGCTTCATCAAAAAATCGAGCATTTTTTGCAATAGTGTTTTGTGTGAGTGTTTTAACTCTGGTTCTAGACTTAAAGCTTGATGTGGGCTCATTAAAACCTATATGCCCGTTTGACCCAATACCTAAAAGTTGAAGATCAATTCCGCCATGATTATTGATTTCTGATTCATAGTTTGAACATGCTAACTCATAATTACTATCGAAACACTCAGGAATAAAGGTATTTTTTTGGTCAATATCAACATGATTAAAGAGTTTCTCATTCATATAATGTCGATAGCTTTGATTATGGCCAGGCTTTAATCCTAAATATTCATCTAAATTAAAGGTTGTTATCTTCTTAAGGCTGAACTGTCCTAATTCATATTTTTTGATCAAAGCTTTGTAGGTTAAAAGAACAGAGCTACCCGAGGCTAGTCCAAGAACTGAATTCTTTTTATTATTTATAAAGTCTGATATGAATTCAGCTGCAAAATTGCTTGCATCATTCTCTGATGGAAGAATAACTACTCTCATGAATCCTCTCGTCTAATTTGTTTGCCTGCTACCCAGACATTTTGAATCTGGAAGTCAGAATTAAAGTGAGCAAGGTCCGCTCTATAACCACTCCTAAGCTGTCCCAGATAGTCTGATACTCCTATATATTCAGCAGGGTAAAGTGTAGCCATAGAGATAGCACTATCGATGGGTATATTGCATTTTTGATAGGCATTTTTTATAGCGTCAATTTGTGTAATGGAAGAGCCTGCAAGCTTTCCCTCTGAGTTGATGATTCGACCATTCGCTTCACTCACTACCTCATCATAAAGCTCAAAAGAAGGGTCACCATGGTTAATTGTTGCCATGGAGTCCGAAACAAAAAAAAGTTTGCCTTTAGGTTTTTGCTTGAATGATAGATTAATCAAGGACGGGTGCACATGATGTAAGTCAACAATAATGCTAGCAGATGCCTCGTCAAAATCTAAAGCAGAGCCAACTACGCCAGGCTCTCTTGAAGAAATTTGCCCCATCGCATTAAATAGATGTGTAAACCCATCAAGGCCATACTTAACAGCCTCTTCAAGCTGATCATAATTGGCATCAGTATGTCCAGCTAGGATTTTAAAGCCTAATTTTTTGAGGCTCTTCAGTTGTTTTATTGAGATACATTCTGGTGCCAGAGTCAACATCACTGGGAACTTATCAAGAGTCTCAAATAAGCCCATATAAGTAGCATTAATGGTGTTAATGTATTGTTTTTGATGCACGCCTCGATACTTCACATTAAAAAAAGGCCCTTCAATATGGATACCTAAGAGGGATTTATTGTGATTGATTTCATCTGAGATTGTATCTGTACATTTTTGAAGAACATTGAGTGAGTCACTAATGACGGTTGGCATGATGCTGGTCGTACCAAAATGTTGGTGAGCTCCAATGATGGTATTGAGGCTATCTTTGTCAGGAGAGTTGTTAAACAACTTACCCCCTCCACCATTAACTTGTAGGTCGATAAATCCCGGTGAAAGAATGCCGCCGTTTAATTTTTGAGTTTCAAAATCTTTTGGAATTTTTGAGTCATCCACTATTTCAACTATGGCTTCACCTTCAAGTAGAAGCGCTTTTTTTTCAAAAAACTCTTCACCAGAAAATATGCGAGCTCCTTTAAGTGCTGTTTTCATCCTAGCTCCACCACATAGTCATAACGATCACCTCGGTAATAAGATTGTGTATATTCAACCACCCTCCCATTAGCATCTTTGCCTCTTCTCTCAACAAACAAAACAGCACTTCCTGGGGCAATTTCAAGCTTATCAGCGAGATTATCATCAGCAACAATAGCATGTATATTCTGCTTAGCTGTAACGGGGTTAACTTTTTTAGATTCCAGTAGCTCATATAAGGAATTATCTATGGCTGATGTAATAGATATTATTGAGGCCGGAATAACCGCAATTTCATAGAGAAGTGGTTCATTAACTAAGTATCGAACTCGATTAAGTCTATGGACAAAGTCACTCTCAGTTAAATTTAATATTAAGGCCTCTTTTGCAGAGGCTTTGCCTTCTTCTCGAAGAGTAACTCTTGAGTACGATTCAAGGCCTCTTTTTTTCATGTCAGCCGTAAAGCTATTCAGTGAAGAAAGATTTTTATGGAGAACAAGGTCAACATTCTCAGATACTACTGTCCCTGCACCTTGACGTTTAATGAGTAATCCAATTTCAACGAGCTGATCAATGGCTTTTCGAACAGTAATTCTAGACATTTTTAAATTTAAAGCCAAGTCTCTCTCTGGCATGAGAGAATCACCTGGATTTAAAAGCCCTCCCTGGATTGCACGGTTAATTGATTGAGATAATTGCTTGTATAAAGACTCAGAACTATCTTCAGAAGGCCTTAAAAAGTTAATTAGATTATCTGTATTCGCCATAATATATTAATTAGTAATTAACAAAAAAAATACTAATAACTGAAAAATTGGTATTAAATTGGTATTATTATATTATAGTTCTTATAGTAAAGTCAATACAATAAGTTTTATTTTTAATAAATACTAATAGAGAAGGATAATAAGACTAATTATGAGAAAACTGATCAATCTAATTGCTTTTTAATAAATACCTGTTATATAATACCATTATATTACCAATTATAAATTAACCAATTATAGATTTTTTGTATTAATTAGTCTATATAGATAGAGAAAGATCAGGATGAGTACAACTGGTTACGAGATGACAACTTCAATCAATTCAGACAATCATTTTTGTTCAAAATTGATTAATAACACTAAAGAATCGATTGAGAATTTTATGTTCTGTTTTAGCGTTCTTGCGCCGGCTAAGGCTATTGAAAACTGTAGTATTTTTAGTAGTGCTGGTGGCTACACAGAGTTAATCTATCCTGAAGGTTTAGTTTTAAAGCCGGGGGAAGAATGGAGCTTTAAATTTTCATATGAAGAAAATAGACATAAACCAATGAATCATAGATGGTCTCCTCAAGGTTGTTTCTTAAAAAAATTTAATGGAGAAATATTAAATCTCAGAATAATTGATTTGGATTTAGAAAGAATCTCCTCAGTGGCACCAATCCCCAGCATTTCTGGAGATAAAAAAAATTATGAATCACTAAGATTGGTGCCACACCCTTATTCATGGACTCCCAGTGCAGGCGTGTGTAATTTGTGTTTGCCAATTAATGTAATGTTTGATAAAAGTGAAACAATAAATAGTGCTTTTAAGTCAGCCTTTGAACTTGGAAATCGACTTAATCTTAAACTTTTTTCTGGCGCTATAAATAAAGAAAATGAAAAGGCATCAACTACTGTAAAGCTTAAAATTCATGATCTTTCAGATGAATCTTCCTACAAAATTACAATAACAAGTGATGTTGTTGAAGTTGCTGCTGGAGATGAGGCAGGTTTTTATTATGGCCTTGTTTCTTTAATGCAGTTAGCTCAAACCTATCATCAATTAGTGCCATGTGGCTCTATCTTTGATAAGCCTCGTTTTATTTGGAGAGGCCAGCATTTAGATACTGTTAGGCATTTTTATAAGGTTGATAGTTTATTGAAATTACTTGATTTAATGAGTTTCTTTAAGCTTAATAAATTCCATTGGCATGGAACAGATGATGAAGCCTTTCGTTTTAAATTAGATAACCATTCTAAAATTGCTGTTGCAACATCTAAAAGAGGTGATGGTCTGAAGGTACCTCCTGTTTTTGGCTCAGGTCCAGAGGCGACTGGTGGTTTTTATGATAAGGCAGACATTAGGAAGGTTATTAATAGAGCCTCTGCTAACTTTATTGAGGTAATGCCCGAGTTTGATTTACCAGGTCACAACATGTCTTTAATTAATGTGATTTCTAGTATGCGCGACCCTGAAGATATGAGTTGTGAGGTGTCAGTCCAAGGTTATTCAGAAAACACACTTAACCCTGCAATGCCAGATACAATTTCGATTGTTGAGTCTATGATAGACGATCTATGTAGTTTATTTCCTGGCGAATATATTCATTTGGGTGGTGACGAAGTTGCGCCCGATGCCTGGAGCAAATCTCCAGCGATTGATGATCTCAAGAGTAAATACCATCTTAAAAATAGTAAGGACGTTGCTTCTTGGTTTATTAATAAACTTTCAAAGAGAGTGGAGCTTAATAATAAAAAAACAGCCTCTTGGCAAGAGGCTGAGGATGGACATCATCAGGACGATAAGACCGATAAGCTTTTATTTTCATGGCAGAATCTAGAGTCTGGTATGAATTTAGCAAGAGAGGGTTATAAAGTTGTTCTGTGTCCAGCTGAGCATATTTATTTTGATATGGCCCAGAGTAGAAATTATGCAGATCGCGGTGCAAATTGGGCTGCAGTAATTCCTTTTGAAAGCACAGTGGATTGGCAAATTACTCCTGAAACTGAACCAGAACTTGAGGCAAATATAGAGGGAATTCAAGGCCATCTATGGTCTGAAACGATTCTTAAAGACCATGAAATGGAATCAATGATATGCCCAAGAATTTTGGGGCTATCAGAGAGTGCTTGGTCAAGTCAAAATAATAGACGCAATGGCGATGAATTGAGTGATTTAGTATTGAATAGCTTCAGAAACTTGTTTGAAAAAATGAATTGGGACTTTTATAAAGCAGAGAATTTTGATATGATGTCCGATCCAGCAACGAATAAGGAGGCTTTGGTCAATGAGTAATTTGATACAAATGCTTAAACCAAAAACTAAAGCACAGACCACTACACTATTTGCGTGGGCGCTCATTGCTCCTGCGGCTTTGGTTATGTTTTGGATTGTTGTTTGGCCGCTTTACGAAACATTTCGCTTATCTTTTACTAACTCAAATTTAGGCACGCTTATGGGCGGAGCCGAATATGTGGGGTGGGAGAACTATGAAAAGGCTATAGGCGGTCGAAAGTTTCCAGCAATTGTAACTAGAACCTTTTATTGGATGTTTTTGTCCGTTGGTCTCAAAATGATATTGGGATTAATAGGTGCTTCTTTACTTGCAAGCAATATAAGAGCTAGAGGTATTTTACGTGCATTGGTTATGCCGCCATGGATTGTCCCAATTGCAATTGGATGTTTTGGATGGTTATGGCTATACAATGGTCATTTCGGGTTAATCTCAAACTTTATAGAAATGGCTGGTATTACTGATGGACCTTTCAGTTTTTTAGCATACAAGCAAAGCGCATTTTATTCAGCAGTTGTAACCGATGTATGGATTGGAACGCCAATGGTAACCTTGTTCTTTTTAGCTGCAATGCAGGGAGTTCCTAGGGATCTATATGAGGCCGCCTATGTTGATGGCGCATCTCGTTGGTATCGGTTTAGAAGGATTACTTTGCCACAAATTATGCCCACGATAGTTTCAATGGCTTTACTTTCAGCAATATGGACCTTTAATTCTTTTGAAATCATTTGGATATTAACCGAAGGTGGTCCACGCGGAGCGACTACTACATTAATTATTGACACTTTTAAGACTGCTATTTTTAGTTATAAATTTGGTGCAGGCGCAACAAGAGCTGTCCTAGTTGTTTTAATTCTTGGTATTTTCTCTATACTTTATTTAACTGTACTTAATAGGCTCAACAATAAATACGGTTATGCCGGGGTTCGCAAATGATGGATAAATATACTTTGCTGCAAAAAATAGGGATTTATGTTTCTATTGCACTCTTTCTTCTATTCATGCTCCTACCATTTGTTGAAATGTTTATTGCATCATTAAGACCATTAACGCATTTATTTAGTAGGCCGGATGTTCCTGTTGGTGAAACGATGACTTTTATGGATTTTATGAGTCGTTTTTGGTCAGATAAAATGAGTTTTCAAGCCTATAGAGATATGTGGGTTACTGTTCCTCAATTGCCTCGATATATTTTTAACAGCGTGTTCTTATCAACTGCAGTTACGTTTTTTTCTATGTGCTTTATTGTCCCAGCAGCTTATGCATACGCACGCTTTAATTTTCGTGGAAAGACAATTAGCTTAACACTATTTTTGGCGGTGAATATGTTCTCGGGAGCTGTGTTACTAATCCCACTCTATAAATTATTAAGAATGTATGGCTTATTAAATACATACTGGGCAATGATTATTCCTGGTGTAGCTTTTCTAATACCAACTGGAATTTGGCTGCTTAAGTCTTTTTTAGAGAAAATTCCTTATGAATTAGAGGAGGCAGCCTTTGTAGATGGCGCCTCTAGACTTTATACATTGCGCCGTGTAATATTACCACTAGCGGTACCTGGTTTAATAGTAGTTGGGGTTGCCATGTTTATTGGCGCCTATGCACAGCAATTTTTGTTTGCGATTACATTCAATCAAGATAGGGACTATATGCCACTTCCAGCTGGCATATTTGAATTTATTGGATACCAAGACGTATTGTGGAATGAAATGATGGCCGCAAGTCTTGTTGGGATTCTGCCCGTGTTGTTAATTTTCCTGTTTATGCAGAAACATCTTATAGCAGGTTTAACTTCAGGAGCAGTAAAGGAGTGAGAATAAAAAATCTCACATATAGTATTACTAGAAATGTTTTATTTTTTTGGTAATTTGTTGTAAATATATAAGGAGAAATAAATGAAAAATATAAAAAAAGCTCTCTTTTTAGCTTTGATTGGTGCTGGATTTATGGCGCCAGTTCAGGCAGAAGAAGTGCATATGATCTTGTGTGGTGGTGAAATACGTCCCGCTGATCAAATAGTTATTGATGCTTTTGAGGCGAAACACTCAGGCGTTACAGTGAATGCTGAAGCGGTTCCGTGGGGCACGTGTCAAGATAAATCTATGACGCTTGCTGCTGCAGGTGATCCAGTTGGATTGGCTTATATTGGATCTCGTACGTTAAAGCAACTTGGTCGAAGCGGATTAATTGTACCAGTTGATATTTCTGATGAAATGCAGGCATTGTATCAACCTGGTGTTCTTGCAACTGTTTCTGATGGAGGTCAATTTTGGGGTTACCCACATGCCTTCTCTACGAAAGCATTGTTTATCAACTGTGGTTTAGTTGAAGAGGCTGGTATGGCATGTGTTGCTCCAAAGACTTGGACAGGTATGTACAACATGGCTAAAGCAATTAATGATAATACGGCTGCAGCTGGTGTTGGATTAGCCGCTAAAGACTTCGATAACACCATGCACCAATTCCTTAACTACCTATATAGTAATGGTGGAACTGTAAGTAATGCAGATACTGGTGAAATAACTTTTAACAGTCCTGAGACTGTTGAGACAGTTGAATTCATTGGTAAATTAGCTGGTGTTGCACAGGAAGGGCCTAGTGGTTATGAGCGTTCTCAACTGACTCAGTTATACAATGATGGTCAGATCGGAATGTATATCAATGGTCCATGGGGTGCAGGTCAGCATAATGATAATATTGCTGAGATTGTTGTCCCTGTCCCTGCAGGTCCGAGTGGCTCAAGTGGAACACTATTGATTACTGACTCTATGGCAGTCTTTAAAGGCTCTGCTAATGAAGATTTAGCAATGGAGTTGGCTCAAATGATGACAACTGGTGAAGCTCAGTATGATCTAGATATGAGTTGGGGATTAACGCCGATTCTTCAATACGAGAAGATGATGGATGAGGTTTACTATTCAACTGACTATTGGCAGACATTTGTTGAGCCAATTGGCAGAGGTGGACCAGAGCCAATGTTTGAAGACTTTAAAGCACTTCAAGCAGGTATTAACGGCGCTATCCAAGGCATAATCTTGGGCGATGGTTCTGCTGCTGATCTAGTAGCAGAAGCTGCAGAAACTCTAGCAGAGGGTCTGTAAGTTAATTAAGTAAATGCTATCAGGGGCAATGAAAATTGCCCCTGATTTTATAAGGCTAACCCTAAAAGTATGTTGACCTATCATCATACTTTCAAGGTTTGCTTTAATTTAAACAGAAGTATGATTTTGAAATGCGCATGAATTTGCGTTTTTATTAAGGAAGAAAGTATGTCAACAGTGAAACTGAAAAATATCTATAAAAGTTTTGGCGAAACTGAGGTTTTGTTTGATATCAACCTTGAGATTAATGACAAGGAGTTTGTCGTTTTTGTTGGTCCCTCAGGTTGTGGAAAAACAACATTGTTAAGAATCATTTCCGGTTTAGAAGAGGTAACGAGCGGAAGTGTTATCATTGATGATAAGGATGTGTCCAATGCGCCTCCAGTGGAACGAGGAATTTCAATGGTGTTCCAATCTTATGCCCTTTATCCCCATCTTTCAGTATTTGAAAATATTGCTTTTCCTCTTAGAGTTGCAAAGGTTAATGAAAAGGAATTGGAAGAAAAGGTATTTAAAGCAGCTGATATTTTACAGCTTACGGATCGTTTAGACTTTAAGCCTGGCCAGCTTTCTGGTGGACAGCGCCAAAGAGTAGCGATTGGCCGCTCAATCGTTAGAGATCCAAAAGTATTTCTATTTGATGAGCCGCTATCTAATCTAGATGCTGCACTTCGTGGAGATATGAGGGTTGAACTTGCAAAGCTTCATCAGAATTTAAATACAACAATGATTTATGTGACACACGATCAAATTGAGGCGATGACAATGGCTGATAAAATTGTTGTCTTGCGTGATGGTGTTATTGAACAAGTAGGATCGCCAATGGATTTATATCACAATCCTAAAACAAAATTTGTGGCGGGTTTTATTGGTCATCCTAATATGAATTTTCTTAAAACTAACGCAACAAAAATCAATAAGGGAAAGTTCAGTGCTAACATCGGTGACTCAGAAATGAACATGCCTATCGATGCAGGAGATACAAAATCAGGAGATGATATAGAGATTGGGATTCGACCA
>Ga0209228_1000966_pt1 | contig 14657 bp, 12 predicted proteins | sample METZYME_3_150m_FD_187547 | JGI IMG/M metagenome (GOLD analysis project Ga0209228, IMG submission 187547) | Marine microbial communities from oxygen minimum zone in mesopelagic equatorial Pacific - METZYME_3_150m (SPAdes) (version 2) | ecosystem: Environmental > Aquatic > Marine > Oceanic...
GGCTGGCTGGAGTTTTAGGATGGGACCGTTAATAGAAAAACGGCTAGATTGTGAGGCGATACACGCGGCATTCACAGGGCTATCAGACAGACAAGTAGTGGGCGGTTGACGGTAAGCTACTGCTGGACCTGAGGGCAAATAGGACGTTTATTCTTCCAATACACCTGATGTCTTCTGTGAGCGCAGACAATAGGTACTCAACAGAAAAGCCGCTGACATCAACCGGCCATACACCAGATTTGACAGTATCTCATACCAGATGACAGGCACACCAAATATCTGGTGAAACCTGCCGGAACAAAGGTTCGTCCTCAAAGCACTTTCTCTCTGCCAAAGGACAACGCGTATTGAAGTTGCATCCCTTAGGTGGATGTGCTGGGCTAGGCACATCGCCTTCTAAAATAATTCGTCTTCGCTTTTCCTCGACTAATGGATCGTGAATGGGCACTGCGGAAAGTAGTGCTTTGGTGTATGGGTGTTGTGGATCAGTGTAGAGCTGGTCTCGGTCTGTGAGTTCTACCATCTTACCAAGGTACATCACTGCTACACGGCTTGAGATATGGCGAACCATACTCAAATCATGGGCAATAAAAAGGAAGGTTAGTTTGAATTCATCCTGCAGTTCCTCTAGTAAATTAACTATCTGTGCTTGTATTGATACATCTAAGGCTGAAATAGGTTCGTCACAGACAATGAACTCTGGATTTAGGGCCAAAGCTCTTGCTATAGCGATACGCTGACGTTGACCTCCTGAAAATTCATGAGGATAGCGATTAACAAATCTATGGTTTAAGCCCACTTTGTTGAGTAGGTCTTGAACCCGTTCTACACACTCTTTTCCTGTGGCAATATTATGTATTTGTAAAGGTTCACTAATTATCTCATATACTGTAGTACGTGGATTAAGAGAAGAATATGGATCCTGAAAGATCATCTGAGCACGACGCCGTACTTTGCGAAGCGCTTTTCCTTTTAGTTCTACTAAATTCTTACCTTCGAAAAACACCTCACCGGAAGTCGGGCGGTGAAGCTGCAAAATAGTACGCCCTAATGTCGATTTACCACAGCCACTCTCCCCTACTAAACCTAGAGTTTCCCCCTTTAATACCTCAAACGAAATACCGTCTACAGCCTTCACGGCTCCAACTTGATTCTCAAAGACAAACCCAGAGGTGATGGGAAAATGTTTCTCTAGATTTACTACCTGAAGTAAGACTTCGTTATCAGCCTTCATGTTTTTTCATTTTGAGGTATATCTACCCAGCAGGAGATTTTGTGGCTCGAATTTATTTTCCTTAGTGGCGGATTATTATCCTTACACTTCTCAACAGCGTTTTTACATCTGGGAACAAATGGACAGCAATCAGGTAAATCAATTAGGTTTGGAGGTGCTCCCTCAATTGAGATGAGTTTCTGATGAATCTTGGAATCCAAACGTGGCAACGATCTAAGTAGGCCAATGCTATAAGGGTGACTTGGATTGGCGTAAAACTCCTTTAAAGGAGCAGATTCAACTATTTGTCCAGCATACATTACTATAACTTTATCTACACAGCTTGCCACTACCCCTAAGTCGTGGGTTATCCAGATCACCGCCATACCAAGCTCTTTTCGCAGTCGCGTGACCAAGTCAACAATTTGAGCTTGTATGGTTACATCCAGCGCCGTTGTAGGCTCATCGGCAATAAGGAGTTGAGGATCACAAGAAAGGGCCATAGCGATCATGACACGTTGGCACATGCCACCGGAAAACTGGTGAGGATAATCGTTCAATCGATTTTCGGCATCGGGTATTCCCACCATATTGAGCAACTCAACAGTACGGTTAATGGCCTGCCTCTTATCTCTTCCTGTATGAATTAGCACTGACTCACTAATCTGATTCCCAATGGTCAGTACGGGATTGAGGGAAGTTAATGGTTCTTGAAAAACCATTGCAATTCGATTGCCTCGCATTTCCCGAAGATCATGGGGGCTCATTTTGAGAATGTCACGACCCTGAAACAGTACTTCTCCGCCAACAATCTTGCCCGGGGGATCCGGTATCAGACCCATGATGGAAAGCATGCTCACACTTTTCCCGGATCCGCTCTCGCCAACAATACCCAGTGCTTCTCCCGGCTGCAAAAAAAATGAAACCCCATTTACCGCATTGATGTCACCATCTCGCGTAGAAAAAATCGTCTTTAATTCTTTTACCTCCAACAAAATTCTTTACTCCTTAAGGGCAACAATCAATCGATCCACTCTATGAAGACAGAAAAAGAGAATAAAGCTAGCTACGTTAGTTCCGATTCAAACGAGGATCAAGAGCATCACGCATTCCATCCCCAAAGAGATTAAATCCCAATACCGTTATCATAATGGCGATGCCAGGAAAGAATACCAGGTGAGGTGAGGTGAAAAGGTAATTACGCGATTCACTCAAAATTTGCCCCCATTCTGGCATTGGCGGCTGGGCACCCAGACCAAGAAACGAAAGTGCCGCTGCGTCTAGTATAGCTGTGCCAATACCCAGTGTTCCCTGAACGATAATCGGTGTGATCGAGTTTGGCAAAACATGATTAAAAACGATTCGCATCGGTCTGGCACCTAGAGCATGCTGCGCTACGATGAATTCACGCTCCTTGATTGAGAGCACGCTTGCCCGAGATAAGCGCGCATATTGGGGGATAAAGGTGATAGAGATGCCTATTAGAGCGTTCAACAATCCAGGACCTAAAATCGTTACGATTGAGATCGCCAACAACAGTGCCGGAAAAGCCAGAACAACATCCATGATTCGCATTATGATGTTGTCTACCTTTCCACCAACATAACCCGCCGTAACTCCCAAAATCGTGCCGGCTGCGATAGCAAGACTAATACTCACGAACCCAACGAACAGGGATGAGCGGGTCCCATAAATTACCCGACTAAAAAGATCCCTTCCATTTAAGTCAAGCCCCATGAGATGTATCGCATCCTCACAGCCGAAAAGCGGAAGGCAGGGAACTTTCCCTGGTAAACGGCCAGTTTCGCCAGGCACTCCAATCATGGAAAGTATAGGGTCATGGGTAGCAATAAGCGGTGCGGCGACAGCGATCAGGAGTAGCACGGTGATAATAATCAGGCCGATTACAGCCGACGGATAGCGCAAGATATTCTTGGTGGCCTGTACCCACAAATTTGAAGATCGGTTGTCTTGTAGTTGAATTTGATCTTCTGACTGTAATGGACTTAGTGCTAGCATTAAATTCTGATACTCCTAAATTTGTTACGATTAACTCAATCGAATCCGCGGGTCTAAAATGCCATAAAGAATATCCACAATCATGTTGATTAGGACGAAGCCCATAGCAATGATAACCGTGAACCCTTGAACCAAGGTGTAATCGCGCGAAGTAATACTCTCTACAAGGGTACGTCCGACCCCGGTGAGGCCAAAGATCGTTTCGGTGAGAACTGCGCCGCTAATGATAAGCCCGAAATTAAGCCCAATAACGGTCACTACAGGTAGAAGAGAGTTCTTACCCGCATGTTTAATGACCACGACGAATTCTCTCACTCCCTTGGCGCGAGCAGTTCGTACATAGTCCTCGCCCAGTACTTCCAATAGACTTGAACGTGTCATGCGAGCAATAATCGCCAAGGGTATCGTACCAACAGTGATCGCGGGTAGGATAAGATGACGTATCGCATCAACTAGAACGCCACCGTTAAACGTCAGAATACAATTTAAGATGTTAAGTCGTGAAATGAAAACCAATATGCCCGCAGGTTTTTCTCCCTCAATTACCCATCCCCACACTAAGTAGAATGGCTCTGGATATGTACCAGGGGTCAATCGACCAGATGGTGGTAAGGTCAATGGCGTATCCATTAGCAACACTCCAAACAGATACGACAACATCAACCCCAACCAGAAAACCGGCATAGATACACCAATGTTGGCGATAATCATCGTGCCTAGATCGAATTTCGACTTATGGCGATAGGCACTAATAATGCCAAGAGGAATACCAACAAAAATGGCAAACATCAAAGCGGCAAGTCCTAGCTCTATTGTTACGGGTAACCTTTCGATCAGTATTTCAACTACTGGGCGACGAAAACGGAGGGAATCTCCCAGGTCGCCCTGCAAGATGTTCGTCATATAGATGCCAAATTGTACTGGAAGCGGTTTGTCTAGACCGTTATGCTTCATATAGGCTTCACAAATTTCTTCAGTGGCACGTTCTCCAAGTACTGCTATGCATGGGTCTCCGGGGAGTGCATGTATCAACGCGAACGTAACGATTAGAATACCTATTAGAACTGGAATTGAGGAAAGCATCCGTCGAAAAATGAATCGAGCCATATGCTTTAGTATCTCCAGTTTAATTGCGGCACATCTAAGCACAATTGCATAAAATATTATCCCCCCTTATTAGGTATTGAGGTGGTTCCATCTTTTTGAACAGCTGAACCGAATTTATTAGAGGAATTCTGCATGATGGTTATGCGGCCATCTGTTGGGGCAGGTGCTGGAAGAATATCTGAATGCCCAAAAAAAAACTAATGCCGGGCTTAATTTACCCGGCATTAGGATTATTTGAAATGAAATTTGTTTTTATTAACTACATTTATCTGCATTGACGAACTGGCCAAAGTATTGGAGCCATAATGTGAATCCTCCTCCGGTACCAGTATGCATCGGGCTAGCACAGTCACCACTTGTTTGCCATGTGGTGATCACATCGTTGGCATCAAAATCCGAACCATCATGGAATTTCACTCCTTTTCGTAAGTTGAATGTCCAGACAGTACCGTCCTCAGAGACCTCCCAGCTTTCTGCTAGACCGGCTTCGACATCAGTCCCGCCCACAGCGAAGTCGAGTAGTGCTTCGTTAGTCTGATGACAAGCGCGGAAGGATTCGCCGTCGAAAGTGTCATTACAATAAAGCGAGATTGGCTCGGCGCTTTGCATGAAAATAATGTTGTCGTCATCCGGGTCTTCTATGCGTGAGAGCTCCTCTGTACCGTCTAGCACACCTGGATGCAAGTTATTCATACGTGCCTGCCACACGTCCGAAGCAGCACCATGGCCAAACGTTACCCAAGGTATATTGTCATGAATGGCTTCAGCGACCTCGGTAAATAATGCGATTCGTTTTTCTGGATCGACTGTTTGTCCGGCAAGAACCAGCGGTTCGTAGACGGCGGGGTAAGGGTCGCCAAATCGAGTCATATTTTCTAGCAGACAACATGACAGGAAGTTGTAGGCATCAGGATAGTCAGCACCCCAGCCCAACATAAACAAAGACTCGTTACCGGCACGGGACGATTGTAAGAAAGTGCCAGATTCGACGACATTAACATCTGCACCAAAACCAGTTTTGGCTAGTTGTCCTTGTATATCGTTCGCAATAATTCCCGGCGTAGGCAGGTAACTGCGCACGACATCGCGGAAGGTTAGAGCTAGTGGCCTTGTTTTGCCGGTTCGGGTGTCGGTGATGGTCTTAAGTGGCAAATCAAATCCTAAATCGGCAGCTGCTTCTTTTAACAAAGCCCGAGCCTTATCTGGATCATACCCAGGTGCCCCCCCAACGCCATCTATATGGCCAAATACAGCTGGCGGCGCAAAATCAGTTGACAATTGCGATCCTGTGGGGAAGAAGTTATCCACGATACGCTTACGGTCGATCGACATAGCAATTGCCTGTCGGACACGGATATCGTTTAGGGGAGCATAGTAGTTACTGATCCCAAGATAAACACCAGTCAAGGAAGGAAGGTTCACAACAGCAAACTTTGAGTCTGCCTCAAACACGGGAATATCATCTGGAGTGGCGAACTTCATCCCATCTATTGTCTGGGCGCGCAACTCAGTGGCCCGAGCTGCAGACTCAGAACTCCAACGCAAAATAACAGTTTCTTCGACAGAGGGTTTTCCCCAGTAATCGTCAAAGCGGCTGAATACAATTTCATTACCCTTATCCCAGCGCTTCAGCTTTAGCGGGCCGGTTCCGATTGGAGCATCCAATAGCTGACCTTGACCACCGGTCGATTCCAAGTATTCGCTCGGAGATATTGCGAGTCCAGCACTGGCCATGTTGTATATAAACGAGATGTCAACGTTACACAGAGAAACAACTACTGTGTGTGAATCAGTTGCCTCAATTGATTTGAAGTTGCCGCCGTAATCGCAGTTAGCAGCTGTAAAACTCTTCAAGTCGGCTTGCACTACAGCAGGTACGATCGTCACTCCCAAAATCAGAGCGAATAACCCCATACCATTTAATAGTCGTATTACTGTCCTCATTTAATTTCTCCTTATTTTTCCTTAAAAATATTTGTGGAACATGAACAACTTTTCATCGGAACTTCAGATAGAGTTATCTCATCTTGCTTGAACCGGAGATTGGTAACCATCATCAGTTTCGAGGAAAATTTACTATAACATATCCTTATGAAAGGGTGTTATTCTTAGGTAAATATTATCTATTATCGAGGAAATTCACTATAACATACCCTTATGAAAGAGTGTTATTCTTAGGTAAATATTATCAATTATGAGGTGAACGATGAGAATTGATGTTGATTTTGAGTGCGGCAATATTATTGTCCAAGAGCTTACTGATACAGGCGCCATTCTTTCTATCCGCCCCGACACTGAAACGGATTATTTTCAGTGGTTCTACTTCCGAGTAACCGGTGCGCCAGATATCGCCAGAACATTCAAGTTCGCCAATGCTGGTGAAGCCCGTTACGAAAAGGCATGGCAGTACTACCAGGTGGTGGCGTCTTATGATGAGAAAAATTGGTTTCGTGTCCCTACCGAATACGATGGGTCGACCCTGACCGTCAAACATACTGCAGTGGAATCAACTACGTCGTATGCATTTTTTGTACCTTATCTAACGGCGCAACGGGAAGCCTTGCTCCAAGAGTGTGAAAGTTCTCTACTCGTTACGCGGCATAGCATTGGCAGATCATACCTAGGGAAGCAACTGGATATGGTCGAGATTGGGGATGCGGTCCACCCGGTCAGAAAAATTTGGGTGCAGTCTCGACAACATGCTGGTGAGTCGATGGCTGAATGGGCTACCGAAGGCTTAATCAAGCGCTTGCTTGATCCATTGGATAGCGCATCACATGCGTTGTTGAGTAAAGCAAAGGTGTATGTGGTCCCGAACATCAATCCAGATGGCAGCGCACTCGGTAACCTCCGAGCCAATGCAGCCGGGGTAGACCCTAATCGGTCCTGGGCCGAACCCAACGATAAAATCCCAGAGATTGTCGCTATTCAAAAGGCAATGAAAGAGATTGGTGTGGATTTGTTTCTGGATATGCATGGTGACGAGGAACGTCCATTCATCTGGATCGGCCATCCCGATGTTAATCAGTCAACGAAGGCTAAGCAGATCCAGCACCAATTAGCGGAAGAATTGGCAGAACGCAATCCGGAAATCCGTCCTGCTCCTAAAGGATATGGAGATGTGGTGACTCAAAAAACTTCGAGAACTGACAACTTAAGTTTTGCATCAAATTGGGTGGCGGCCACCTTTAACTGTCCGGCCTTGATTACGGAACTCCCTTTCGCAAAGCCGGCTCATATGAGCGAGGATACTATGCTTCAAGAGGGCTGCCTGCGTTTCGGGCGCACCTGTGTAGAAGCGTTAAACGTTGTTGTTGACTAATTCGAAAAGGAGAATTGGCGAGAAAACTGAAGATGTTGGATAAGAGTGTCGGTGATGAGGGCGACTGGGTTTTGGGGTCTGATTTAGGCCTTGCTGATATCGCAATCTGGCGGCTTTTGGGTTGGTTATCGAGCGGAATCCTGGATGGGATTCCGACAGATCTCATCAGAGCATTTCCGAGAATCTCCAGAGTCTGCCGTGCGGTTGATTCGCATCCCAAAATCCAGACGTGGGTGGCGCAGACTTATCCCCAAGGCTACGTGCGAGGCCATTATTTTTGATGGTTACCCCTGAACTGATTCTGTGCGGCTAAGAGGTCAATAATGAACATCGATCCGTTTCGTGATACCCGATTCACCCCGTGGTGGTGGGAGTGGGCACCACGTGCAACCCGAACCAAGGAGAATTTACCCGAGCGCGCAGAAATTGCCATTGTGGGTTCCGGTTTTACCGGCCTAGTCGCCGCACTTCAACTGGCCCGAGCTGGTCGTGATGTAGTTGTTTTGGAGGCGAACACAGTGGGCTATGGCGCCAGCAGCCGCAACGGCGGTCTAGTGGGCAGTGGCAATCAACAGTTTACAGTCGCTCGACTCATCGAGTTGTATGGCAAGGACCAAGCTCAGGCCCTGCTGCAAGAAGGCATATCGGCACTTTCATACATCAAAGCCATGATTGGCGCCGAAGATATTCAGTGTCATTACCGAGAGGCTGGTCGATTTCGTGGTGCATCCCGCCCCAGGCATTACGATAATCTCGCACGGGACATGGACGACCTTCACACTTTTACCGGTGTCGAGTCATATATGGTACCCCGGGCTGAAGTAGGCTCAGAGATCGGCACCGGCCTGTATTACGGTGGTGCAGTACTTCCCGGGGATGCATCTTTGCATCCTGCTCTTTACCACTCGGGCCTTCTTGATCGGGCGGAGAGCGCAGGTGTTCGTGTCTTCTCACATGCCAGGGTAAAGAATGTTCAAGACAGAGGTCAAAAATTACAGATAACATCGGCCCGTGGCGTGTTATCTGCTGATAAGGTTTTGATTGCAACCAACGGGTACAGTGATCGTTCAATCCCTTATTTCTATCGTCGAGTTGTCCCCATTGCCTCCGCAATTATCGCAACAACGGAGCTATCGCCAGACCTTATGACGACTCTTATGCCAAAGAAACGAGTCTTTGGCGATACGCGGCGGGTACATCATTATTACCAATCCAGCCCAGACGGATTGCGGATTCTCATTGGGGGGCGAGTTGCAGGACGAGCAGATACGACACGCCCACGGAATTTTTTTCATCTATATCGCCATATGCTTGAGATATTTCCTGAGTTAGCAGGTGTTGGAATTTCCCATGCCTGGTCTGGCTATGTTGGTTATACGCGGGACAAGTTTCCACATATTAACAAGCAGGGAGGTATTTATAGCGCAATAGGCTATTGCGGGTCAGGCGTAGCCAGGGCGTCATATGCGGGATACAAAGTCGCCCAACAGATGCTTGAGAGCCGGGGAAGTGAAACTGCGTGGGATAAACTTGCTTTCAAGGCAATGCCATTGCGATCTTTTGCTCGCACTGGTGTTCGAATCGCTACGCAATGGAAGCGGGTTCGCGATCGTTTCTAAGACGGTCAGACGGATCGTAGAGGTAATCATCCGCGAAGATGATAATTCAGCGGTACCTTGATGGAAAAACGGGCGGGTCACCGCGGGGTGGCCCCACCCCCATTTTCCTTTCTTACGTTAATAAGATAATGCGTCCGTATCGCGGCGGGGAAAATAACTTTTACCCGGATCTCGCGATCGGCACGTACTTGCCAAGCGAACCATACCGAATCCTCAAGCGGTCTGCACCAAAAGTGTCGTATTGCCGCCGGACGCAGTGGTATCCACGCAAACATGGCGCTCAAGAACCAACTGGGCGATATCCGCTGGGTCGGTCAATAGCGGCACGATAACGCCATCGCGCCCTGCAAGCGCACTGCGCCAGGGCCGAAGGTCCACACCTGTGGCCCAAAGGCACACCGCGTTGACTCCTTGAACGCTTGCCAGAGCCGCCGGATCAATTTTCCCTGGCCAGATCTCAAGCGGCCAGTCTGTAATCATTTCGGACAACTCGGGAATTTCGGCACCGACCGCGAGCGCCCGGTTGCCTAAGGCCAGGGCCTGACCGGCCTGCATCTTGAGATTCTCCACTCCGGGACCGAGACACAGAACATTACCCCGGGGATAAAGCTTCCAATGATTACTCTCGCCAGTAGGGCCGGGCATCTGCGCGGAGAGCTGAGTGAGATTCCGGACACCATCCGATATCACTGAGGGGAGCACCGGTGAAACCTGCTCCAGTAAGGCGTCAACCTTTTCGGGGTCGATGGGCTCTGAAGGTGCTTCTTCAGCGAGAAGCCAGGCCTGCAATTCTTCCGTCTCGATCTCCGCCCCCGGTGCTGGGTGTTGATTCCCTGCGGAAGGTGCTTCCGATGGTGTCTTTTTACAGAATCGGCTGAGATAGAGCGGTCCACCAGCCTTGGGACCCGTGCCGGACAAGCCCTCCCCCCCAAAAGGCTGCGTTCCCACCACCGCGCCAATCTGGTTACGGTTGACATAGATATTGCCAACGTGCGCCTGGTCGACTACCTGCTGGACCCGGGCGTCTACCCGTGTATGCAGGCCGAGGGTAAGACCGTAGCCGTGCCGATTGATGTCGGACAACACCTGTTCTATCTCTGCAGCTGCATACGTTGCGACATGCAATACCGGTCCAAAGATTTCACGGCCGATGTCACCAATACCCGCCACTTCAATGACGGTGGGCCCGATAAAGTGTCCTTCAGCGGGAATATCCAACTGTTTCAGCAACCTCCTTGCAGTCTTCTCGCCCTCACAGTAACTGTGGATCTCTGCCAGTGCCGAGGTATCAATGACCGGGCCGACATCGGTCGCAATATCAAGCGGATCTCCCAGCTGCAGTTCATCCATTGCACCGAAAAGCAATTCCAGCACCCGGTCCTTTATGTCCTCCTGGAGATAAAGGACGCGAAGCGCGGAACAACGCTGGCCGGCACTCTGAAAAGCCGAGACCAGCACATCACGTACCACCTGTTCGGGCAGCGCGGTGGAATCCACCAGCATCGCGTTGATGCCGCCCGTCTCAGCAATCAAAGGTGCTGCTGGGTTACCGGTCAGGGCCATACTGCGGTGAATATGCCGAGCGGTTTCGATAGAACCCGTAAAACACACGCCATCGATACCAGGGCTTGCCGTAAGCGCCGCGCCGACGGTCTCTCCCGGACCGGGCAGACACTGCAAAACATCTTTCGGGATACCCGCCTGGTGCATCAGTTCCACTGCCCGCAAGGCCATCAGTGGCGTTTGTTCTGCCGGCTTGGCGATAACACAGTTTCCGGCGGCAAGCGCAGCACTGATCTGGCCGCTAAAAATCGCCAACGGAAAATTCCAAGGTGAGACACAGACAAACACACCTCTTGCAGTGGTAGACGCCGAAAGGTTTTCTGCGCGGCTTGCGTAATAACGGAGAAAATCGACCGCTTCGCGGATCTCAGCAACCCCGTCGAGCAGAGTTTTCCCGGCCTCGCGGCCAGCGAGCGCCATCAGTTCGGCAAAATGGGTTTCATAGAGATCAGCAGCTCTGATGAGTCGCGTGGCGCGTGCGTCCGCTGATAACGCTCGCCAAGAATCAAACGCTTTTTGAGCTCTTTCAATAGCCGGGTCGACATCGTCGGCGGACGCCTCTTGGACTACCCCTACCTGTTCTCTCGGCTTTGCAGGATTATGGGTCTCACGCACTGTGCCACTAAGGAACGGTATCAAATCCGGCAAGGCCTGCCAGAGTCGGTTTGCAAATGGCGCCATCTCCTGTTGCAGGGTCTCAACGGCCTGACGATCTTCAAGATCACGCCCGGCGCTATTGCGTCTTTCGGGCTGGTAGAGATCTATCGGTTGGGGGATGTCCGGATGTGAGGGCGCGCTCGCGACTCGGCGTATCTGGTCCAGCGGATCGCTGACCACTTTTGCGCAGGGAACCTCCTGATCGAGCAATTGATTGACAAAGGAACTGTTTGCACCATTTTCCAGAAGCCGCCTGACAAGATATGCCAGCAGATCGCGATGGGCGCCGACCGGGGCATAGACCCGGCATGGAAACCCCTCTTCCTCCCGCACGAGCTGGTGGAGCGATTCGCCCATGCCGTGTAGACGCTGAAACTCAAAGGACCCGTCTGGACCTCCCGCGAGCGCCATGATCGTCGCCATGGTGTGGGCGTTGTGGGTAGCGAACTGCGGATAGAAATGCTCGCGCCCTTCAAGCAGTTTCTGCGCGCACATGAGGTACGAAAGATCAGTACCTGCCTTACGGGTAAAAACAGGATAAGTCTCAAGTCCCATGACCTGAGCCCGTTTGATCTGGGTATCCCAGTAGGCGCCTTTGACAAGGCGGACCATGATGCGTCGCTGCCGGCGCTTGGCAAGAAGATGAAGCCAGTCGATCACCGCCCCGGCATCCAAATGATAGGCCTGCACCACCACGCCAAATCCCTCCCACTGGGCAAGTGCCGGCTCATCCATCAGCGCCTCAATGATATCCAGAGTCAAATCAAGGCGTTCGCTCTCCTCGGCATCAATGTTAAAACCCATTGAAGCGCTTCGTGCGATCTGCGCAAGTGCACTGACGCGCCCCAGTAGTTCGGTCATGACCCGCTCACGTTGCCCATGCTCAAAACGCGGATGCAGTGCCGAAAGCTTTACAGAAATGCCGGGATTCTCGCGCACGGATCGGCCGGTACAGTCCGGCGCAAGCGCAGAGATTGCCTCGGAATATGAGAGGTGGTAGCGCCTCGCATCGACGTCTGAACGGGCAGCCTCACCGAGCATGTCATAAGAATATGTATATCCCTTCTCCTTAAGTCCGCTGGAATGTTCAAGGGCCTCGTTGATGTCACGGCCGAGCACAAACTGCCGGCCAAGTTCTTTCATCGCCTCGCCAATGATCACCCGCACCGCAGGCTCGCCAATCCGCTTCACCGTAGCCCGCAGACTGTCGACAATCCCGCTGGCGGAATCAGGGTTGAGAAGTTTCCCCGTTAACAGAAGCGCCCAGGTTGAAGCATTGACCAGAGACGAACTGGAATGATTGAGATGCCGACCCCAGCGGCCCGGCACGACTTTGTCCTCGATGAGTGCGTCGATAGTGGGGCTGTCGGGCACCCGAAGCAAAGCCTCGGCAAGGCACATCATGCCGACCCCCTCGTCGGTGGAAAGCCCGTATTCCGCAAGAAAGGCCTCCAGCAGGTTGGGGGATTTCTGTGCACGGACCTTCTCCACCAGACTCAACGCACAGCTTTGTACCTCGGACTGGAAAACGGCGCTGGGTTCCCAGCCTTGAAGCAGTGCATGGATGCGGGCCGACTCGCCTTGGCGCCGTGCTGCGTGGATTGCCTGCCGGGCCCTGTCTGAAGCGTTGCTCACGGTCAGCAATTTTAAGAACTGAGGTGCACCGCGTCTAGTTGCTTCAGCCAGTCAGCGGCCAGAAAAAAAGAATCGCCGGGAGACTCACTACCACAACGAGGATCTCAAGTGGGAGACCCATCCGCCAGTAGTCCCCGAAACGGTAGCCGCCGGGTCCCATGACAATAGTGTTGTTCTTATGTCCAATTGGGGTAAGAAAAGCGCACGATGCAGCAACCGCCACCGCCATCAGAAATGGATCCGGGTTAAGTTCGAGACGCCCGGCAATCTCAAGCCCGATGGGCATACCGCTCAGTCATTTGAATACTTGAATGACGAACCAGTTTACTCACCTCAAAGAGCGCGATACCGTTCATCACGAGCCAACTCGCGAAAGTATGGCGAAGATCATGAATATGAAAGTCCGCTATCCCTGGGACTACGAGGCGATCCATAGCCCGCAATCCCGCGCAGCGTTCAAAACGGCACTTGCTGTTCGGAGCGGCTAGTGAACCTAACGGCGCTGGCGACTCGTGCGGAGCGTCTGCACCACGGTCTCGCAGAAGGCATGAATAAGTCGGCCGGATTCCCGGTGTTTCAGGTATAACAGCGCGAGGTCTCCGTGTAAGGCGGGTGTGAAAGGTCTCACCTCAATGCCGCCCTCGAGTTTTACTCCGGGAAGGGAGGGGCCAATGACAGATACACCAATTCTGTTCGATACCAATTTGCATATCGTGTCGGTGGTGCGTGCCTCGTAGCGGAGCGTGCGATCCACGCCTGCTTTGGAGAATACCTTATCCACTCTGTGACGGTAGACCGAATCACTGCGGTAGGAAATGAACTCTTCACCTTCGAGGTCTTTTGGAGTGATTTTCGCTTTGGCGCGCAAGCGATGTCCTTTTGGGAAAATACAGACAGACTGTCCGCGAAGGACAGGTCGCGATACCACCGCCGGGTTCTCCATCGGTAGCGTAGAGAGTCCGAGGTCGCACTGGCCAGAAGTGATGTATTCAAAGACCCTTTGGGTGGGCTGAACTTCGAGAGAAACCGACACATTGGGGTAATCAGTATTAAACGCCTTGAGTATCGGTCCGATAAACATGGTCACAACGCTTGGGACGGTAATAACTCTTAGGCAGCCCTCCCTGTGCTCGCGAATATTCGCCGCGGACTGGGTTAACCGACCGAGCCCAAGGTAGGAGACTTCCACTTCGTCGAAAAACATTCGCGACTCGACCGTAGGGACGATCCCGCGTCCCTCTCGGGCAAAAAGATAGAAGCCGAGTGCGCCCTCGAGCTCTTGAATTAGTCGAGTGACGGCGGGTTGGGAGATATTCATCATCTCGGCAGCCCCTGTCATGGTGCCCGTAACCATGACTGCTCGAAAAGCATCAACTTGCCGAAGGGTAATCAATACGTTTTCTCCGCTAGTTCAAGAGAAGAGTGGCGTCCCCAAGGGGATTCGAACCCCTGTTGCCGCCGTGAAAGGGCGGTGTCCTAGGCCAACTAGACGATGGGGACAGGACTTGGTGGAGCCGGACGG
>Ga0209228_1000968_pt1 | contig 14637 bp, 15 predicted proteins | sample METZYME_3_150m_FD_187547 | JGI IMG/M metagenome (GOLD analysis project Ga0209228, IMG submission 187547) | Marine microbial communities from oxygen minimum zone in mesopelagic equatorial Pacific - METZYME_3_150m (SPAdes) (version 2) | ecosystem: Environmental > Aquatic > Marine > Oceanic...
CTGCTAGAGTACGAGATCAGATTAAAGCTATCAAATCATTTAAACGAGGACAAAGAAAGCTAGAAGCAGATTTCACCAATAGAGATATTATTGGGATTCAAAGTAAAGACAATCACCATGTAGTGGTTATTTTGCGTATTAGAGAAGGAAGAATACTTAGTAGAGAAAAAATCTCTGTGGACACCAATGATGTTATTGCTGAGATATTCCGTTCTGTTATTATCAATTTTTATATGAATGCAGCCTATATCCCAAGCAATATTTATTTATCTGAGTTACCTACAGAAGTAGAAGAGTTACAAGAATGGTTATCGGAGAAGAATAATCGAAAAGTAGCATTTAACATTCCAAAAAGAGGGGTAAAACTAAAAGAATTAAGATTGGCGAATCGAAACGCAAAACTTCTTTTAAATGAGTGGATGTTAAATCTTGCAAAACGAAAAGATTATATTCCAAAACTGCTTAGTGAGCTTCAAGATATTCTAAGTTTATCGAAGCCACCTCGTTTGATTGAAGCATTTGATATCTCTCACTTAGGCGGAATTGATACGGTAGCATCGATGGTGGTATTTAAGGATGGAAAACCTTATAAAAGTGGGTATAGAAAATATAATATTAGCGTTGATCAAATTGATGATTTTGAATCCATGAGAGAAGTAGTGTTTCGTCGTTATAAGCGACAATTAGATGAAGGGAATCCATTACCTGATTTAATCTTGATTGATGGAGGAAAAGGACAGCTATCTTCTGCACAAGAATCGTTAGATAAATTAAAATTAAAACTTCCTATTGTGGCTATAGCCAAACGACTAGAAGAATTGTTTATTCCTGGAGAGTCAGAGTCATTAAGAATTGCAAAAAATTCTCCTGCATTAAATTTGTTAAAACAATTACGAGATGAAGCACATCGATTTGCTATTACATTTCAGAGAGATAAAAGATCAAAAAGAATGTTTAAATAAGATCGTTTTCTTTCATCCAATCGTCTGAAATAAACTTTCTCATATAATTTCGAACTCCATCAGGAAGGATTACTAGGCAATTTTGCCCTTTTTTGAGCGATTTTGCTGCCTCTAAAGCTGCAAAAGTAGCTGCACCACATGAACCTCCAATTAAAAGCCCTTCGTCTCTTATAAGGCGTCTAGCGGTTTCAAAGCTATCTTTGTCATTTACTTTCACAAATTTATCGACCACAGAGTTGTCAAAAATCTTTGGGAAAAAGTCATATCCAATGCCTTCCACATGGTAGGAATGAACTTCATCGCCACCTCCAAGGATTGAACCATAGGGATCTGCACCAATAATTTGGATACCAGGAATTTCTTTTTTGAGACGTTTTCCAACGCCAGTAATGGTTCCTCCGGTACCAACTCCCATGACAACCATGTCTAAATCAGTACCAAAGTCATCTAATATCTCTTGAGCAGTATTATCATGATGGCAATCAGGATTACATTCGTTTTCCCATTGGTCTAGTATATGACTATTCGGAATTTCACTATTTAATTTTTTTGCGATAGAAAAATTACTATCTGGATCATCATATTCAGCCTCGGTACGTGTTCTAATAATTTCTGCTCCTAATGCTTTGATTGTGAGTTCTTTTTCCATGCTCATTTTCTCAGGCATTACAATAATAAGTTTGTATCCTTTGACAGCTGCTCCTAATGCAAGACCAATTCCTGTATTTCCAGATGTTGCTTCAATAAGAGTATCGCCTGGTTTAATTCTACCGCTTTTTTCTGCACAATCTATCATTTCAAACGCAATACGGTCTTTTACAGATCCTCCAGGATTAAACATTTCCAGTTTTACATAAAGGTTACAATCTAGCTCAGATCCAATAGAATTGAGCTTTACGATAGGGGTAGAGCCAATAGTTTCAAGAATATTCTTATAGATCATGGCTTAATATTAAAAAAAAAGGGGCGAAAAGCCCCTTCTTTTTTTTAAAGAAAACAAATTACTTTACAGTAATTTTTCTTCCAATAGACGATTTGGTCTTTGGAAGAAGGACATTTAGCACCCCATTATCAATCTTCGCAGATATTTTATCTGACTGAACATTGTTTGGAATGTTAAAAGATCTTTCCATTTTCCCGTATTCGTAAGAATTATATTTATCAGACTGTCTTTGCCCTGAAACTTTTAAACGATTATTGTCAAAAGCTATGTCAATATCGTCTTTGGACATTCCAGGAACATCCATTGTCAAATAATATTCTTTATCGTTTTCGTTGTAATGAGATGTTGTATTCACATTTACCGATGAAAATCGTGGATCAATTGATAAATCAGTAAAAAACTGATCAATAATATTATCAAATGTATCTATTTCATTGTTAAATGGTTTCCATTTTATTAAACTCATTTCGTTCTCCTTTGTAGTTAATATTTACACTATTATAGCTGCAAAAGGAGTGCCAAGTTTATTTGTATGTTATTTTTGCAGATAAATTTTAGAAAAAATGACAAAATTCCATACTTCTGTAAAAAGTATGAAAAAGTGACAGAGAACATATGAATTTTAAAAATATTTTATCAAAAACAAATGTGCCTGCTGATTGGATTGGCATTAGGTATGTAGAAGAAAAGCAGAACATACTCTCTACTAAGAAAATATCTTTAGATAATGTTCAAAGAAATGTAACAAAAGGCGTAATGATTGATGTGCTTGTTGATGGACAATTCTCATATTATGCCACACCATTTCTTGATGAGTCTCATATTTTAGAATGCATTAAAACTGCATATAATAACGCAAAACTTGCTTCAAAATATTCAGTGTTTAAATTCGATCAATCTACTGTTAGAAAAGGCTTTACTGGAGAGTATAATACCAAACTAGAAACTCCTTTAAGTGATTTGTCTGTCACTGATATTAAAGATATAGCATTATTAGGCTCAAAAACCTTAATGAGCCATGATAAAATCGTGCATGCAGCGACAACAATTGAATTAATTGAAAGAACAACCGATATTGTGAGCACTTCTGGGGCTGATATTCATCAGAAAATGGATATTATATTAGTAGAATTATCCTCAACAGCGCAAAATAAACACGATTCTCAAACAAGAACCAATCATGGGATGAGAGGGCATTGTTTTCAGGCAGGCGCTGAATTTTTAGATAATTATAACATAAAAGACGAAGCAAATCAGATTTCATTGCAAGCATTAGATTTATTGAATGCTGAGCAATGTCCTACAGAAGTTATGGACTTAGTTTTAGCTCCAGATCAAATGATGTTGCAGATCCATGAGAGTGTTGGTCATCCACTTGAGCTTGACCGAATTTTAGGAGATGAAAGAAATTTTGCAGGATCAAGCTTTGTTAATCTTGATGATTTTGGTTCGTTGCAGTATGGGTCAGAATTAATGAATATTGTGTTTGATCCAACAGTGGACAATCAATTGGCTACTTATAGTTTTGATGATGGTGGAATGCCTGCAGAAAAAGAACATCTAATCAAGAACGGTATTTTAGTAAGAGGTCTTGGAGGAATTGAGAGTCAAATTCGATCAGGAGTTAAGGGTGTTTCTAATCTAAGGGCATCTTCATGGAATAGAATTCCAATTGATCGTATGGCTAACATTAATCTTGAGCCAGGAAAATCAACAAGAGATGAAATTATTAGCAGTGTTGAACGAGGCGTATACATGGAAAGTAATCGTTCTTGGTCTATCGACGACTACAGGAACAAGTTCCAATTTGGTTGTGAGTATGGACGTCTTATTGAGGATGGAGTATTAACTAAAGTAGTTAAAAACCCGAATTATAGAGGAATAACCAATCCTTTTTGGAGAAGTTTATCTATGGTGGGAGATTTAGATACCTTTGAAGTGTTTGGTACGCCTAATTGTGGAAAGGGAGAGCCAAATCAAGTCGAGAGAGTTGGACATGCTTCTCCTTTATGTAAATTTGATAAAACCCAAGTATTTGGAGGTGTATAAGTGAAAAAAGAAATATATAACACTATATGTTCTCAAGTTTATAGTACGCTTCAAGAGGGTGAAGATTTAACAATTTATATGGAGGGTGAAAACTCACAATATTTTAGATTTAATGACTCTAAGATTCGTCAAACTGGTATTATTGAAGATTATAATGTAACACTTTCTCTCTATCATGGAAAAAAATCACTTCAAGCCACAACAACGATCTCATCTGACATCGATTATTCGGTTAAAAATTTAATATCAGAGATTAATGGGTTACGAGACCCATTATCGTTGATACCAGAAAACAATTTTACAGCATTCCCCGAGAAGTTTGATTCTCTAGAAGTCTATAGACAAGGAGACTTGCCTGATAGAGAAGAAATATTGGGCAGTTTAATGGGTATTATTGATAACGATAATCTAACTGGAGTATGGACTTCAGGTAAGATCTTTAGAGCTTCATCTACCTCTAAGGGAACACACCATTGGTTTGAAAAAGATTCTTTTATATTTGATTTTTCTCTTATTGATGTAAAAGAAAATATGGTAAAAATCTTATATCCTGGATCAGATTGGAATAAAGATGATTTTATAGCAGCATTTGATGATGCATCGAAGCGACTTCAGCTGATGGATAAACCTAAATTGGAATTAAAGCCTGGAAAATATAGAGTATGGTTCGAACCGCATGCTGTTGCAGACTTTGTTGATATGTTAAACTGGAATGGCGTCAGTGAGGCTTCCTTAAGAAACGGATCAAGTTGTTTACTAAAGATGAGAAAAGATAATGTGAGATTGTCAGAAAAATTCTCTCTTGATGAGTCGTTTGACAGAAAATCAACTGCTGCGTTTAATTCTCGATCTGAAATATCAGGAAATGTGAGTCTTATTAAGCATGGAATCTTGGAAAATACACTTATTAATTCAAAAACTGCACTTGAGTATGGATTAAGCTCAAATTATGCCGAGGATGTCAATTCTTGGGGCATGGGAGAATATCTAAGAGCTCCATTTATGCATGGAGGGGATATTAAGCTCGATGAAAGGCTTGAAAAGCTAGGAACAGGCATATTTATTTCAAATATTCACTATCTTAATTGGAGTGATAATCTCGGAGGTCGTATTACCGGTTTAACGAGGTATGCATGTTATTGGGTTGAAGACGGTAGAATGATAGCTCCTATTAAAACAATGCGATTCGATGATTCTTTCTATAATTTTTTTGGTGACAATCTAGAGTCTGTCGGAGAAACTGTATTATCTAGACCCGTAATTGAAACTTATGATGGTAGAAATCCTGGAGAAACTACCTGTCCAGGAATATTAGTTAATGATTTTGAATTGACTCTCTAAATATTTATATTGGCACGTTCATCTTTTTTAAAAAGTTTGGCGTCGTACCCAAGTGGTCTAAGGGATCGGTTTGCAAAACCGCTATTCGTCGGTTCGAATCCGACCGACGCCTCGTAAAATTTGTTGCCCGGGTGGTGAAATTGGTAGACACAAGGGACTTAAAATCCCTCGGAGATTAAACTCCGTGCCGGTTCGAGTCCGGCCCCGGGCACCACTACTTTAGGAGAATTTCTATATGAATCATTTTATCTTTTTTCATGGTGTTGGTATCAGATCTCCGTTTTGGAATAGTATCGTTCCTATTTTAGAAGAAAAATCACTTAATTATTCGCTAATTGATTTAGATTTTTCCTCTTTAGACAATGCTTTTCAATCATCAACAGATTCTGTGAGAGACATTATTAAAAAGTACCCTGATCGAAATATTGTAATCGTGGGTCATAGTTTGGGAGGTTTATTTGCAACTTATGTGGCACAATTATTAGGAGAAGAGGTACATAAACTGATTATTGTGTCGACAGGATTAGCCCCTAAACGTGTTGCAATGAAGGCCGTACAACAGAAACAGCGAAATTATATCTATAAACTATTTAAAAAGCTTGGAATGCGAATGTTATTCGGAGGACATTTACCTAAGTGGATGACAAGATCAATGTTTTTTACAAAACACACCACCAAAGAAACGCAACAAGAGTTGTCAAAGCATAAAATTCGTGAAAAAAAGAATTTTCTAATAGAGCATTTTAATTCAAAGAAAATATGGAATGAACATTTTAGCAGGGTTCATTTTAGCGGACCAGATAATGTGTTATGTATTTGCGGAGATAAAGATAGAACTACTCCAATGCGCGCATTTTTATATTTAAAAGATCATTTGAATGCATCACATAAAGTTTATAAAGGTTGTGGGCATAATGATATAGTTACTGCAGAAAAATTTAATAAAAGATTTATAGATGATATAATCTTATTTTCTTCTATATGAAGAGATACAGATATATATTAAACTATAACTTTAATATCAATTAACCCTTGAATTGGTATATTATAATCGCTAATATAGATAAATTAAATGAGACCATTTCACCTAGCTTTTCCAGTTACTGATTTAGAAACTACGCGATCTTTCTACGTAGATATTTTACAATGCAATGTTGGTAGATCTTCTGATAAGTGGATTGATTTTGATATGTTTGGACATCAAGTAGTAGCTCATTTGGTGCATAGCAATGATCATCCAGCAACCAATAGCGTTGATGGCGATGATGTACCTGCAAGTCATTTTGGGGTTGTATTGACGATGGATCAATGGAATCAATTAAGGGAACATCTAAGTAAATTTGATATTAAATTCATTATTGAACCTAAGATTCGATTTAAAGGAGAACCTGGAGAGCAAGCAACCATGTTTTTTCTTGATCCTTCAGGAAATGCTCTTGAGTTCAAAGCTTTTAACGACGACAAACAAATTTTTGCAAAATAAGGAGAAATTGTGATTCTAGACAATACAGCAGTAGAGCATTGGGCTCCAGAGATTGGTGGTCAATTTTGGTGGAATGGAGTATTTTTTACGCTCCTCTTTGTGCCTTTTATGATAATTCTTGGTAAAAAGCTATCGAAGGAGAATAGAGATTATATGCTCTATGGAATGGGTATTTATCAGTTAGGAAAAGTTGCTATAGTTCAAATGTCTCATGTTTTATCTGATAATTACATTCTAGCAACAAATTTACCCCTTCAATTATGTAGTATTTCTGGTATTTTAGCAGGAGTAGTAGTGTTTTATCGTAAGCAAATATTGCTTGAATTTCTTTATTTCTTTGGTATTGTTGGATTTATTCATTCCATTCTAACTCCAGAATTTACAGGAGGTACAGCACCTTGGAATATTTTTGACTATTATGTAGGCCATTCAATGTTATTTATTGTGCCTATATTTCTTATGATGTTTTATGGATTTAGATTGAGAGAGAATGCTTGGTGGACTTCGTTTATATATCTGCAGTTTATTGTCGTAATTGTTAGTCAGGCGAATGCTATCATTGGAAATGGTGCTAATTACATGTATTTAGCACAAGCACCGATTGCTGATAATCCTCTTGTATTACAAGATCCTTATCATATTCTCGGTTTTGAGTTAGCTGCCTTAGCGCATTTTTATATCTTAGATGTTATTGCAAGAAAAGTTTTCAGATAAATGTCCCTTTTAATTACTTACTTCTGCGTAGCGCTTTTTCTATCATTTTTATGTTCTTTGTTAGAGGCTGTGTTACTATCTACACCAAGTTCTTATGCATCTATTTTAGCAAAAAAGAATCCACAGCACGGTCTTCGTCTTGAAAGATTTAAAGACAATATCAATAGGCCATTGGCAGCCATATTGACTCTTAATACGTTTGCACACACAATTGGCGCGGCAGGAGTAGGAGCTCAAGCATTGGAGTTGTATGGAGAAAGCTCTGTTGCAATTGCTTCGGGTATTTTAACCTTACTCATTTTAGTATTTTCAGAGATTATTCCGAAGACAATAGGGAGTGTTTATTGGAGAGGATTAATTGGAAATACAACTTTCATCATCCAAGTACTTATTGTCCTTACTTATCCGTTGGTATTATTAGCAGAGTATATCTCTAATTTCGGAGAAGATGAGGCAACGGTTACAAGAGAAGAAGTGATAGCTATGGCTGAAATGGGAGAAGATGAAGGGGTATTTGAAGAACAAGAGACAGATCTAATTGAAAACACCTTACGACTGAAAGACATTAAGGTAAATGAAGTAATGACACCTAGAACTGTGATATTTGCCTTAAATAAGGATATGACAGTCGGACAAGTGCTTGATGAGCATGATACCCTAGATTTTACTAGGATTCCTGTTTTTGACACCGATTTGGACGGTATAGTGGGTATTGTAAATCGATATGACATTGTAAGTCGTCAAGCAGATGATCAATTTAGCACAAGAATGAATGAAATCTCTAAAGAAGTTCCTTCAGTAAATGAGAATGATCCAGTAGATGAAGTTTTAAGGCTTTTTATTCAAAATAGATATCATTTAGCTTTAGTGCTTAATAATGACAATAATCTGACAGGTTTAATCACACTAGAAGATGCCATTGAAACATTGCTAGGTGAAGAGATTGTCGACGAACATGATTCAGTCGTAGATATGAGAGATTTGGCAAAATCACAGAATAATAATTAATTATTTGAGTTTTTGAATTACTACATTAACTTCTTCACCAGTTATGGCTAAAAAACAAACATTTACTTCAAAGTTAAGCAAAGACGCAAAGAACTCTAAATTTGTGAAATATATCAAGTCTGTCACATCTGAAGACTCTGATAATATAAAATTTATTGATAGTATGGTTCGTCTTGATGATAACGAGAATATTGACCAAGCATTAAAACGTATGGAAGAAGAAGCTTCTGTTACATTAGCATTTGGTCAAGATCCTGAACCTGAAGAAGCAGTAACTGAAGATGTTCCAGCTGAAGAAACTCAAGAAGAAGCACCAGTAGAGGAAGCTAAAGAAGAACTAGCTGAAGAACCAGCTGAAGAAACTCAAGAAGAAGCACCTGCTGAAGAAGAAACTCCAGCAGAAGAAGCTCCAACCGAAGAAGCTAAAGAAGAACCAGCTGAAGAACCAGCTGAAGAAACTCAAGAAGAAGCACCTGTTGAAGAAGAAACTCCAACAGAAGAAGCTTCAGAGTCGGTACCTGAAGAAGATTCAGCTGAAAAAGCTGATGAATCCTCCAAAGAATAATTAATTATTGGAGAGGTGGCCGAGTGGCTTAAGGCGCACGCTTGGAAAGCGTGTAGAACGCAAGTTCACGCAGGTTCGAATCCTGTCCTCTCCGCAATGTTTTTAAAGAAATTATAATGAATCGTTATTAAGTTGTATTTATGAGATATATAATCCCAATACTTTTTCTTTCATTTATTATTGCACAAGATAGTGTTTATGATAAAATAGTAGAAGATCACGATAAAGCTGTAAAAGAAATCTTTGATGAGCAAATTGTAGAACAAAATAAGCAATTAGAGCGTATTTTAGCCAAAGAAGATTACAAGACATTAACTACTCAAGCATTGACTACTGGATTAGGGTTTATGTTAATGTGGGCATCAGACAGTCCTGGTCCTTGGCTTTTAAGCACCACTATAGTACCAATATTAAAAATAAGAAAAATTAATAAGAGTAACGATTCTATAGAGTTAAAAAATGAGAGAAAAAAGCGAGTAAAAAGAAATGCTCAGTTAGGATCTATTCCTATATACAAATGGATGATAGTATTGTTGCGAACACCCAAAGCAATACTTGATAATGTTTCTTAGTGAAGAATATTACAATTGTATGAAAAAAGTAATTATTGCCTCAAAGAATCCAGTGAAAATCAATGCAGTCAAAGTAGCATTTAATCAAATGTTTCCAAATACTATCTTTGAATTTCATGGATTGGAAACCTCTTCCGATGTTAGTGATCAGCCTATTTCTGATAACGAAACCCTGCAAGGAGCGATAAATCGTTCTAATAATGCAAAGTCAAAATATGCAAATGCTGATTATTGGATCGGTATTGAAGGGGGAGTTGATAAAAAAGATGATGAAATGGAAGTCTTTGCTTGGATATTTATTCAATCTGATGATATAAAAGGTAAGGCGCGTACTGCGACATTTAATCTTCCAAGAAAGATTGTTGATTTAATTAATTCTGGAATGGAATTAGGCGATGCAGATGATATTGTATTTAATCGTAAAAATTCGAAACAAAAAAATGGGGCAGTAGGCATATTGACAGAAGATTTAATTGATAGAGAAAAATATTATACTCATGCTATTATTATGGCGTTAATTCCGTTTAAAAATATGGACCTTTATTTAAAATAGTGATACTTTTTTGATATGTTTAAAGCACTAACAGAATTACGATCTAATACCAGAGAGTTTGGCATAATATATGCCTTAAAAGATTTATTTAAGAAATATGGATGGAAAGTGGGATTAGTATTGTTTTTTTACTACCTGATTCGCGATGTTACCCTCTATATCATTATACCATACCTTGTCTATAAAGGATTGGTGAGCTGATATGAAAGTGCCTACAATGCTTAGAAAATGGCTCGTATTCCACTTTTATGTTGATTATGCGGTTGCTATACCCATATTCTTTGGTGCTGAGCAAATCGCTGTATATTTTCCTGAATATCCATTAGATACAGTTGCTTTGAGAATTGTAGCTGCAGCATTATTTGGTATTGGATTTAGCTCTCTTCAAGCTTCGAGTCTAGATTATGACAATATGGTTAAAAAATTACGTTGGGCAGTGATTTGGTCTGGAACTGCATGGACAGGCGTTTTAATCTCACTTGTAAATGGTGGACATCCACTGAATTGGCCTGTTTTTGTTACCTTTGTTTTATTCAATTTTTTATGGACTTACTATGCTGTCAAATTAGGTTCATTCAATAACTTTTTTGGAAGTGTTAAGAAGTTGTTATTTTGCAACTTTGATTAAGTATTATCTTTCAAGAAGGCCTGGCACTGAAATGATATTAAATTTTATATCAATTTCATCTTTGATTACTTTATCTTTTAATGCTTCTTTAGTGGTGGTTGCACTATTCCAGAAAGATTTAGCATCATCTAAATGCATTTCAGTACGATATTGAACCCCAAAATCAGCTCGATTAAATTGCATAGTTCCAGTTGCAGATTTAACGTCAGAGTCTAAATCTACAATAGCCGTAAATGTAATAGGTTTTGTAATAGATTTAATTGTTAAGTCTCCAGAGACTTCCATATTATATTTACCACTAGATTGCTTTTCTAAAATTTTTGAGTTATTGATTTTTAGCGATGCAGTAGGGAAGCGTTCGACATGAAAAAAATCTTCACTTCTTAAGTGTCCTATTAGATATTCTTTTTTACTATCAGGAAGATCTATATTGGCCATAGATAGCATGTCTACAACAATAGTTCCAATAATCTTAGTTTTATCCTCTAAAAATAAACTTCCTGTTTTTATCTTTAGATTTCCATTGTGATTCTTGTTAATGAATTTTAATCCACCGGTCCATTCTAAAGTACTCACCCTTTTATTAAGTATAATACTTGGATTTGTATTGGCCTTAGTAGGTCTTCCTTGCCTTACTTTTCTTGGATCTGGATTTAAGTTAATTATGCGCTCAATAGATCGTTCTTGTTTTCGCTCCTGCTGTCTAAGCATTTGTTCTTCTTCTCTCATTGATTCTCTAATTTCTCTTTTAGCTTCATCAGTATCATTGATAGCTTGTGCCATTAATGGTATTATCATTACAGAGAGTGTTAGTAATATCTTTTTCATTAAAGTCCTTTGTTTGCTTTTAACTTTTTATCTAATAAATTGATGAGCAAAAAATTACTATATATATACAATTCATACAATTAAATTTAATATCAGGAGGCGTGGCAGAGCGGTTGAATGCACTGGTCTTGAAAACCAGCAAGGGTGAAAGCCCTTCAGAGGTTCGAATCCTCTCGCCTCCGCAATGAATAAACCTATCGTCAGATTTGCTCCAAGCCCAACGGGCTATCTTCATATTGGTGGAGCAAGAACAGCTCTTTTTAATTGGTTGTATGCTAAGAAGAATGATGGAAAATTTCTTCTTAGGATTGAAGATACTGATTTAGAAAGATCAAAATCAGAATACATTGATCAGATCACCGATGCTTTAAGTTGGTTAGGGCTGGATTGGGACGATGATATTGTATTGCAATCAAAGAACAAATCACGTCATGAAGAGGTGGTTCATCAAATGATTGAAGCAGGGACAGCTTATCGATGTTTCTTATCGAAAGAAGAGTTAGATGACTTGCGCAAAAAATCAGAAGAAAAGAAAGAATTATTTCGAGTTCCAAAAACATACAGAGATTGTTCTTTGGATGAACAACAAGCGCTCATAGATGACGGTAAGTCTTTTACGGTGCGCTTAAAAATACCCGAGGGTATAACAGAATTTTCAGATTTAGTGTATGGAACTATAAAGGTTGATAATAAAGAGTTAGATGATTTTATTATTGCAAGATCAGATGGTTCTCCAACTTACAATTTTGTGGTCGCTATTGATGATTCTGATATGAATATTACTCATGTAATTAGAGGTGATGATCATTTAGCAAATACACCTAAGCAAATTCTAGTATATCAAGCATTAGGACTAGAAATACCTACATTTGCTCATCTGCCAATGATATTAGGTTCAGATAAGAAAAGATTAAGCAAAAGACATGCAGCCACCAATGTGCAAGAGTATAGAGACAAAGGATTTACATCAACAGCAATCATAAACTATCTTTCTTTGTTAGGGTGGAATCCCGATTCAGATCAAGAAATATTTGATATAAACGAACTTGTTGATTCTTTCAACTTTGCTCAAGTTCAAAAGAAACCTGCTACTTTTGATGAGAAGAAATTGCTGTGGGTTTCTGGTCAGCAAATGGCAATAATGAAAACAGATGATGCCATAAGAGAGTTAGAATCTTTGGATAATAATTGGGGCGCTGATCAAGATAATCAATATAAGTCCGACGTCATTAATCTGATTAAAGATCGATCAAAAACTCTCAATGATTTAATTGAAATTTCAGATGTTTTCTTCAAGGAAAATATTGTATACGATAAAGAGATGAGTCAAAATATTTTGGATAGTAACGCTGTTAAAATAATAGAAGATTTACATCAAGCTTTAAGCTCAGAAGATAATTGGAAAAGAGATGTGCTCGAATCTATTTTTGACAATCTAATGACTCAACATGAGCTAGGGTTAGGAAAACTCATTAAGCCAATACGATTTGCACTTACAGGTCTTGGTTATGGGCCAGGTATTTTTGATATGATGATTCTACTTGGAAAAAGTAGATGTCTGAATCGTTTATCAAGTACTATGGACTTGATATAGTGTTTCGTTATCTTATTTTATTTGCTTTAATAGGCAATCTGTTTGCTCAATCAAATTTTCCAAACAATACAGTGCGTTTGATCAATAACGAAAAAACAAATCTTCATAGCTTAACTTCTAAAGTATCCTTTGTGAGTTTCTGGGCAACATGGTGTATTCCTTGTATTAAGGAGATTGATAAGCTTAATGAGTTTATTGACGACTATGAAGATGTATCGGTTATTTTAATTAACGAAGATAAGCCTGGTGATAAAGCCAAGGTCAAAGGGTTTGTTCGTTCTAGGAAATATCCTATTGATGACAATTATCATATCATATTTGATTCTGATCAGAAGTTATCCAGACAGTTTAGTGCACAACCTATTCCATTAACATTGATATTAAAAGATAATGAAGTTGTTTATCGCAAAAGAGGTTTCTATTTAGGCGATGAGATTGAACTAAAGAAACAATTAGACGATGCATTAAATGATTAAGAAAGTATTCACTGCTATACTCTTACTTACATACAGTTATAGTCAAACAGATGTTTCAAATCAATTATCTGTCCGATATGGAGACAGCAAGAATGATTATAATTATAATGAAGTATATTTGGATACGAAATTGTCTCTTAATCGAGAAGATTATCGCTTGGAATCTATTTTTACTTTTGAAATAAGTGATCCTCCTGAAATTGGGTTGAAAGAGGATGGTCTTCGTAAATTTTTATTCGGATTTTATAATGATAAATTTTCATTTGAATTAGGGGATATATATCAGACCTGGGGAAGAGGGTTATTATTGAATCAATTAGATTATCAAAATCTAGATTTTGATACAGGTTCTAGAGGATTAGGATTGACATTCCAAGATGATTGGAAGACGGTCAATATCATTGCAGGGGATACTGCAAACAGAAAGAGTACAACAGTATTAGGAGGCTATGATCCTAGAGTACCTAATTATTTTGTAGACCAGTTTCTTTATGGAGCTGATATGAGCTTTGATCTTGATAAATCTAATATAGGATTTGCTTTCTTGTTTGTAGATGAAGATAAACGCAATTTATCTCATACCCTAACAAGCGCTCGCATAGATAAATCATATGAGAATGGTGAATTTTTTGTTTCTATGATTAATAAGGTTTCTGAAAAGGATCCTGGAGATTTGGAGATTTTCTATCCTGAAAAAGATGGTACAGGTTTTTACATATCCAACACCAACTATTTAAAAGATTGGGCACTAACTTCTAGTTATCGAAAGTTCACAATCGATGTTAACGATCCAATAATGCGAGACAATATTGTAGAGAATTATGGACAAGCACTAGATATTCAACGTTCGCCAAGCGGTTTTTATCAACACACATTTAGATTATTAAGTCGTAATTCAAGAGAGGTGAACCTTAATGATGA
>Ga0209228_1000969_pt1 | contig 14615 bp, 13 predicted proteins | sample METZYME_3_150m_FD_187547 | JGI IMG/M metagenome (GOLD analysis project Ga0209228, IMG submission 187547) | Marine microbial communities from oxygen minimum zone in mesopelagic equatorial Pacific - METZYME_3_150m (SPAdes) (version 2) | ecosystem: Environmental > Aquatic > Marine > Oceanic...
CACCACGTTGTTTTTGTGTGCAGTCTAGCCAACGATATCCGCCAATCGGTCAAGCTGATCCATCTCGCCGGAGCTGGGCAGAAATACTAATTCGTCCATGCCCAGTCCTTCCATGTCTTTGATAAGACCGGTAATCGCCTCTGTAGATGAAGCGGCGTTCTGGGCCATCGTTTCCGCCGCCGGGCCCAAGAACGAATAGTAATGCCTGATGTAGCCACTGACCACATCAGCAGCCTTGGGGCCCAGTGCATAGGAACAGACAGCAGCCAGACGAGGCTTGCCCGGCTTCCCTTCAGCTTCCCATGCTTCTGTCGCAGTCTTGTAGGCGGACTCAACTGTGTCGGGGTTAGTCCCCGGGGCCAGGAAACCATCTCCCAGCCTGCCAGCTCTAGCGATAGCACTGGGAGTTCCCGCACCAATCAAGATCTCCGGGCCGCCCTTCTGAACAGGGGGCGGTCCCACAGGACCAACGTGATTGTCGGGGTTAGGGTCGGGATTCAGGTCTTCACCAGCCCATATTCGTCGCATGGTTGCGATCTGTTCTTCAAACCGGCGGCCGCGATTATTGTACGGAGCGGGAGCGGCCTTGTAGTCGTCGGGGCGGCGCCCTACGCCAAAGCCTAAAGTTAAGCGTCCGTTGGAGATGGCGTCCAGGCTGGCAGCCTGCTTGGCCAGCACTCCCTCATTGCGCAGAGGAGCCAACATCACACCAGTCATGAGTCTAATCCTAGTCGTTACGGCAGCAGCTGAAGCCAGCATGATAAACGGTTCGTAGTTCTGGTAGACGATCCTGTCGATGGTGCCCAGAGTGGAAAATGGTCCAGAGTCAGCGCGCTGGGCCCACTCCAGGATGAAGTCACCCTTAACTCCTGGGACGTTCCCCGGCAGACCGATGCCAATCTTCATGTCAGTCCTCAATGGCTGTCCCTAGACAAAATCTAAGTGCTCGTAGATACCACCGATAGCAGACCGGGCATCCAGCCCCATCCATCTGTCGACGATAGTGGAGTAGACGCTCCGGAAGTCAACGTTGAAGTGCAGATCGCCGTCCAACTGGTCCTCTTCTTTCAGCGACGGATATTCTCCGTACATGCCACCGTTCACCGGCTGGCCAATCATATAAGACGCGCCACCCGAACCATGGTCTGAACCCGAGCCGTTGTCTTTGACGCGGCGTCCAAACTCGGTGAAGACCATCATCATCACATTGTCAGCAGCATCGTGCTCTCTTAGGTCGGCAAAGAAATCTCCGATTCCAACCGACAGGTCACTCAGCAGCGGAGTCTGCACCGGGACCTGGTTCGCGTGGGTGTCATAACCGCCTTGTGAGGTGTAAAGCACCCGAGTTCCCAAATCTTTCAGAATCACCTGGGCCATGCCGCGCAAACTCTGGGCTATAGGAGTAGCGGCGTATTCAATGGTTGAGGAATAGCTTTCCGCGGCGGTCTTCAAAATATCGGCCCCCTTTAATGCGTCCAACCCGGTACGTCCCAAGTAGTCCATAGCTGCTCCGGTGCCGATTGCCGGGGAGTACATCCGTTCGAATATATCTAAAGCTCTGGCGCGCTGCTCTTCCCCTGAGATACCAGTCAAAACACCGTAGCCCTCCAAGACAGCCACCGAGGCCACAGGAACGCCGGTCAGCGCCATAGCCCTGGGCAGTCCCCGGCCGAAGTTCACTCCGGTGAGTACGTTCTCGCTGTGGGGGTCTATGTCGCGAATCACTCGGCCCAGCCAGCCTTCTGTGGCAATCTTCTCCGGCTCGCAAGTGTGCCAGATATCCATAGCCCGGAAGTGGGAACGGTTGGGGTTGGGATAACCCACGCCATTAATAACGGCGACCTGACCCTGATTATAGAGGTCTTTCACCGCACCCAGAGTAGGGTTGAAGCCAAATCGATCATTGATCGGCAGCACATCCTCAGCAGGTATGCCCACGGTAGAGCGATTATCATAATAGAGAGAGTCGGCATAAGGGACCACCATATTCATGTAGTCGCTACCGCCAGTCAGTTGGACCACGACTAAGATAGGGTCTTTCTTGGTGGATGTCATGAACGCTCTCCAAAGCAAGTTTTTGGCTAGAGTTCACTCTAGCAGTGAGGCAATTAAGCGTCAACGGGCTTGAGTAGAGTAGGTGGTTTGACATCCGCCAGACTAGGGCATTTGGACGGCACCTGCTTGACAGTCATTCGGCGCGGGCCTTAGGATTCAAAACGGTCTCCTAGGCGTAATGGAGACCTGGAAGGTCCCTGGGGCGGGCCTGCACGGGCAAGTCCTAAAGGGTTACAATGGGGATATAGCTCAGTTGGGAGAGCGCGGCGTTCGCAATGCCGAGGCCGAGGGTTCGAGTCCCTCTATCTCCACCATAATGCCCCTGTAGCTCAGCGGATAGAGCGGCGGCGTCCTAAGTCGCGCGTCGGGGGTTCGACTCCCTCCAGGGGCACCATGAAAATACAGGCCGACGGACAATTATCTGCACGGTCGGCCGCTTGAATCGGCGTCCTCGAGCTGGGCGCCACACAATGCAGGAGCGTAGCTCAGTCTGGCCAGAGCGCTGGTCTCCAAAACCAGTGGCCGGGGGTTCGAATCCTCCCGCTCCTGCCAACTTTTAGGCACAAAGAAGCCCCGCAGACCGAAATCTGCGGGGCTTCTCTTTGGGCCAGATTGCCAAACGTCGACCAACGGTTTTGGTTTGCGTCGGCATTTTGGGCACCTTATCCTCTTATGGTTGGCAGTCCCATTCTTCTTCCGCTTCCGGTTTTGGGTCTCCCGAGAATATCACTAACATCAATCACACTCCCTCAGTCCTTATTTAGAACGGACCAGCGGTGCTATTGTTACCCACGAGCAATGATGTACACAACGGTATAGAGTCCCCAGTTTTGCAATATCGAAAATCTAGATGCCTCTTCTGTCTGTTCTCCACAGCGACGGCCAACTCATCCTGCATATTGGGCAGAACCTGGGAATAGGTGTCCAAGGTGATAATAACGCTGGAATGGCCCCGGGGGATCGCTACAACCTTTGGATTTATGCCAGCTTGCGATGCCATAGTCGCGAAAGCATGGCGCAAGCCGTGGAAGATTAGCGGTAACATTTCCGGTTCTCTGATTAAGAAACGAAATTTTTCGGTGAGAGTGCCAGGCAGTAACATCGACTCTAATGTGGTGGTCGAGTGCGAAATCTCTTTAAACCCCTATACGCCAGAGCGAGGACTCCAACCAAGACTAAAATGACTGGCAAGAAAACCACGAGGCTGATGAGAAAGTCCGCAGCATGTTTCGAGAAAGAGATTAGATTCCGTATAGAACCCGCGAAGGAATTCCTAGGGTCCCATTTACTGCCAATAATCGATGTTTCTTCGATCATGTGCAAGTACAAGAAGGAATTGTCGGTTGTCTTGGTCAAGTAGCTAACGCGCCCCTCGAGACTATCTATTTCACCCCTGAGCCTCATGAGCTCTTTTTCCAACAGGATTATCTCCTCGATATTATCTGTTTCGGACAGCAATGAGAGAAACCGGCTTCCAGTTTCCTTCATTACATCCAATCTTGCCGTGACATCTATATATTCTTCAGTCACATCGTTCGAATTAACATTCTCGCTCTTAACCACGGACGCGATTTCTTTAATCTTTTCAAGTAACTCATAGAACAAGGATTTAGGTACCAATAAAGTTATATTCGCGTATGGTCTGCCTGCAGTTTCTAGGTTCGATTGTGTGACCCAACCCTTGTATGCCGTTACTAGACGTTGAACGCCAATGACGGCTTCATCCAATGATTGAACCTCTAGAGACAAACTCCCGCTTACCTGAACTCTGTCTCCATTAACGATGGGTGTAGTCTCGCCATCCTGTGAGTTGAATCCGCGCTGGGACATGGCAGGCGCGGCTTCCGTTCGTCCTATTGAGATGCCACTCTCATCCAGACCGAAATCTGATTCATTCGAACACGCAACGAGGACCCCAAGGATTGGAAGTATGAGCGCAAAAACGATTGATTTCATTTGTAGAGTATGTCGCTCTACCTAAGACGCCGGTCAATTTGGATCGCGGAAAGGAAGTTTAACATCTAGTTATGTGACTCATAAATCCCTTAACTCTTAGCGTATTATTCGGATCTAGGCACAAAACCTTGACAGACCAACTTCCTGCATGCTAGATTGGCAGAGCGTTTTCAGAAATTGCTGAAGGCGCTCTTTTTTTGCCTGGCGATGAACATTAAGAAAGCCCCCTCAAACGAGGGGGCTTTCTTATTTCCGGGACACCCCCATCGGGAATATGCCGAGGGGTGGGAGTTTGTTCACCGGGTGCAACGGCGGCCCTAGCTTTGGGCCGTCTGGTCTTTCTTCTGGAACGTGGAACTTAGTTTGGAACTTTGGAATATAATTTCGGGCATATCTGGGTTCGACGATTAGCAATAATCTTCCCAAATGAGGGATGTGTAATGCCCTGTCAACGAAATTTGTCCCTGCCCGATAAAAATACAGTCGTAAATCCAGTACATTTAACTTAGCCCATACTTCGAGGAGGGTATTCCATGCCAGATCTCTCTCTGCAAACGGCCATGGTTAGTTACGGACATACTAAACCGTTAATTGATGGCACTGTAAATTCAGACCGGGTAAACCTAGTCCATGTGCCGGTCTCCCCGATCCCAACCGCTTTCCGCCGTATGGTCCGGGGGCTTGAGTACGATGTATCCGAGATGGCCATGTCGACTTACTTGTGCGCGTTGGCCCACGACAAACCAATAACCGCCTTCCCTGCGTTCGTGCTGCGCCGTTTTGAACACGACGAGATCTCCTACAACACCAAGTCTGGAATCGAGTCACCCGCTGACTTAAAAGACCGAAGAGTTGGCCTGCGTAGCTATACGTTCACGCCAGGAGTATGGGCACGGGGGATTCTCAGTGACGCCTACGGAGTTGATTCCAGCCAGGTTACCTGGGTTTTGTATGGCGATGAACACGTGGAGGAATATAAAGCCCCTGATAACGTTATTCCCGCTTCCGAGGGCAGCGATATGGTTGCGGATTTGTTGTCAGGCAAGATTGATGCGGCCATTCGTCCAGGAGAAGTAGACTCCCCAGACATCAAGCCTTTGATTGCCAATGCGGATGAAGCAGCTCAGGATTATTTCCTGCAAACGGGTGTGTACCCCATCAGCCACGCGATGGTGGTCAAAAACGAACTCCTCGAAAGCCATCCCTGGCTAGCCGACGAGCTGTACAGCTTGTTCAAAGCTGGTAAGAAGCAATACCTACAGCACCTGAATACTGCCAACAACCTTGACCCGGCAGACCAGGCCATGTCCCGCATGAAACAGATAATCGGTGCAGATCCGATTCCTTATGGGCTCGAAGCCAACAGGGAATCCCTTCAAGCTTTTATGAACTTCAACGTCCAGCAAGGGATTATCTCTGAACCTTTCAAATGGGAAGATATATTTCTACCCGTTTGATTACTTCAGTCTCGCATCAGTAACATTTACCTGATATCCAAACTTCAAAATCACAGAGTTCCACATTGCGTCTCAGTTGGCTGGCCTCTGCAAACGAAATCTCACGGAAAGGAACGCGCCGAATAGGGGTTTGTCTACGGTTTCAGACGATAGACCTAGTCACGCGATGTTCATCACCGAGAGGCATCTCACTTTAAGAGGCTCTTCCAGCATCCTTGGCTTAAGAGTCTCCTCGAAATAGATAGGAACGTCATTTCACTCCAGGACGCCCGAGACGGGTCAGTCATTTGCACGACTATCCGTACTCGTCAAGCTTTGAGCGCTGTTTCCCAAGCTTCTTGAGTCGCTATGTCTTGGGTCCATGGGCGCATCACTGCAGAGGACCGAGCGTCACGATAATAGCGTTCCAACGGATGTTTCTTGAGCATGGACCGACCACCGCAGATTCTAATTGCTTCGCCGGTTAGCTGCACCGCGCCTCGTTGGATTTGGACATGCGCCGCCCGCGCACGTTGGACGCATTCGACCGATGGATCCAATCGTTGCTCTGATATAGCTCTGTAATACAACGCTCTGGCAGACTCCAGAGTAAACAGCATCTCAGCCAGCGCGACGCCGTTTGTCGGAGTAAAGTCACGAATGCCTGTCATCTCCCGCGTTCGGTCGGTTAGGTAGGAAATTGTGAATTCGTATGCTGCTTGCATGAGTCCTAAGAACACAGCGGAAAACGTGATAAATATATGTGGTTGACGTTGGTACAACTGTCCGAAAACACCCGTTGGTAAGATCTCATCATCGAACGAAGCCCTGACATCGTTAAGGGTCATGTCTCGACTAACGGTTGCGCGCATCCCTAACGGATCCCAATCGCCGGTAAAACTAACACCGGGTGCGTGCTTGCTGATTGATAGATACATGGTCCGGTTTTGCCATGGGCCATCATCCATCAAAAGCGCTGGGGTGGCGTAATAATCCGCAGCGCCCGCTGAGGACACGAAAAACTTTCGTCCGTTAATCAAATACCCGTCATCTACTCGGTTAGCTGTAGTCCCGAAACGACGGCCTCCAACATTAAGTTGGTCTTCGAGACCAGACTCTATTGGCTCGCTATGTGGTTGCCCATAGAAGACTCCGTTTTCAACAACTTCGTTGTACCGTCGGGCACTAAGGAGTTTGTGGCGTGTTACTACATCAGACGGTAGATCTAGGCCATCCATCAGAGGGCCCATCATAAGCATAGCCAGACAATGCATGTTAAACGTGAGAGCGGTAGCAGCATTTCCTTGAGCCAATTGTTCGGCGACTAAGCAATACGTCTCAAAATCCGCACCATGGCCTCCATACTCCTTAGGGACGCATAGCCCTAACAGACCGGAAGCTTTCAAGTCCTGATAATCTTCAAATGGAAACACGGCGTCGTTGTCTAGAGTGGAGGCACGTGGAGCGAAACATTCCACTGCGAGTTGGCGAGCTAAATCTATCAGGGCCCGTTGGTTAGGAGATAGATGGAAGTCCATTAAGTAATCCTTCGCAAGGACTTGATTACGGCTAGAAGAAGACGCTTAGGTTCTTCGCCAAAATCACATTGGAATCTAAAACTATGACACGTTTATAGATTTTCCATCGGCCGTCTTCTTTCCTGAGATGGTCTTCCCTACTACCGGAAAACAGGTTTTCATCAGTTTCATGGTGTGACCTATAAAGAATAAATGCGGTCTTAGATCGGATATCACCATTTGGTAACTGTTCAACCACTAAATTACCTATGATATGCCGTGTCCTCGACGGTGGATCTTCTGCCCATGCCATGCCGGTATCCAAACGAGCAACTCTCATGGACAGGTAGGTCTTGTCGTCTTCGAAGATGGCTAGATCTCCAACAGACGACAACTCTTGGGATATATCTTGACGGCCCACGTTCAGCCTGCGCGGCATGAAATAGAACACGTCTTCTGTGAATATATCAAGCCACTCGTCAAATTTCCTATCGTCGAGCAACCATGACTCACTGATGTAGAACTGCATCAGTTCCAACCAGAGCTCGTGCTGGGCATTTTGTCGATTTGGTTGTTGGCCTGCCATACTTACCCCTAAGGCTCTTAAGGCTCGGCATTTGAGTTCATAGGTTAATACTGGTTTTAAATTCAGGATTCCATTGTGGCAGTACCTTCAAACGCAGCCGTGATGGGTTCTATGGGAATCTCGCTCCAATTACTTGCGTTCATGAATTGTTCCCAACGGCGATAGAAATGTCTCTGATTGTTTTCAGAAGTGTAGCGCTCGGAAACTATCCCTGGGAATTGAGGGTCGGATCCGGCGCGGCCTATTCCCATCGACAAATCTTGTGGGAATTTTCGTGAAAGTGGGGTCAAGCTGGATCTTGTCACGCCTCTCCAATTATCCATATCGTCTTGTTCAAACATTCCGGATACCCCGTTGTAGTTACCACTGCCCATGCGAAGAGCGCGTTTAAGCTCGCTTGGCATCCCTTTTTCAAGGATTACAAAATGCCAGAATTCCGTCTCTAACGGACCGCGTGGGTGTGCCAATCGTAGTCCCAAAACTCCGTTTGGGAACAGACTATGATTACCGAGTTGAAGCTGTCCAGCGCGGAGGCCCCCTAGTCTCCTTTCGGCTTCAGGCAATGTAGAGCGGTAATATTCTTCAAATAATGCCCTGTTTTCTTGTGTAACGCCGTGAGTTTGACGGGGTTGGTCGGGCCGCTCAAGGAACCTCATGGTCATAGAATGGCCGTTTATCGATAAATGTTTGCTGGGGGATTCAAACTGTTGTTCATGAGTCAGCCTCGGTATGCCTAATTGGCGTGCTTGTACCAATATTGTGGAGAGATGTGTAGTAGGCACGTGATAATTATCAGAGCAATTATCGACGGCTGTTTTCCAGTTGAGCGGCTCTATCCATTTTATCGGACCTAAGGCTTCGGTACCAGAATCTAACCTATTAAAGGCAACATCTAAGCACCATCTAGCGTCTCCCAGATACGCTTCTAATGAAGGGGCCCCTTTGTCCCAATTCGCAAAAACTATCCCGGCGTAGGTCTCTACTCGAGCTTCTATTAAGCCCAACCCGTCTCTGTCCAAGGCGCCATAATAGGCTTCCTCTTCTCCCGGCACATATTCAAGAAAGCCTTGATTAGAATACGTCCACCCATGGTATCCGCAGACGTAATTGTTAGAATTTCCTATGTCGGCGCGTACTATCCGATTCCCCCTATGTCGGCACATGTTTAAAAACGCCCTAAGCCGATTGTTTGCATCCCGAGTCAAGATGACTGGATCTTCACCCATATAGGTGTGAAAGAAATCGTTCACTTTTGGAATTAAGCTTTCATGACCTATCATTAGCCAGGAACGTCCAAAGATCCTTTCAAGTTCTTCTTGATAAATAACTTCATTCGAAAAGATCTCTGAGTTGAGTTTTCCTGTTGCCAAGTCGATCGCGTTGTACTTCTTTTCCATCTGAGCGAAATTGCTCCTTGGGATGTCGGATACGCATATAGATAAGGAATATGCTCACGGTATGGTGTTATGTTATACCGGTCAAGTAGGCGTATCAGGGCGGTAACAACGTTATTACATCTTGTAATCCGTGGAGCAATAAACCTTCATGAAATCCCAAATAGTAGCTACTGAAGATGGAACTAGCAGGACGATACGTGTCGGAGAATTGGATATCCATTATCACGATTTTGGGTCAGGCGATCCGATAGTTTTCCTCCATTCTTACGGACCAGGAACGACTGGGTGGATTACTTTTCAAAAGATCCTCCCTAAGATTGCCCAACATCACCGGTGCATAGTCATGGACATGCCTAACTTCGGTAGGACTGGTCCTGTAATCTACAACGAACCTGTACATAACCTTCAGGCACGCACATCGGTTGCGTTGATGGATGCCTTGGGCGTCAAGAAAGCTCATTTTGTGGGGAACTCGCAAGGCGGCCAATCCGCTATGGTTGTGGCGATGAAATATCCGGAGAGGGTCAACAAACTGATCTTCGGAGCGTGTCATATTAAGACCGGAGGGGATTTATATCTGATGGGCAACCGACCTTCTGAAGGCAGTTTGGCCAGATCAGAAGTAGTATCTGACCCATCACGAGAGAACGTACGGCGATACCTGCGGGTCCATATAGATGATGAGAACTTGGTAACCGATGAATTAGTTGACTATATTTACGAGAATTATACTGGGCATCCTGACCATATATCGGCCGACGCGGCTTCGGTGAGCGTTCCTTACGACCACGGAGTTGATTTGCCAAACATTAAGGCCCCCTCTTTGATTATTTGGGGTCGGTATGATCGGATGTGTGTATTCGAGATTGGGATTGCTGCTCTCAACAACATCGAAGACTCCCGATTGGTCCTGTTGAACAACTGCGGTCACTGGGCTCCTTATGAAAAACCAGAAGAGTATGCTGCCCATCTCTTGAATTTCATCGATAATATTTGATCAACCGCATTTACCATTTGGAGGGTAAATATGGCATGAAGGCCCCGTACTCGCACCGCCAGACTCCAAAACCAATGGCCACGAGTTCGGATCCTCCTCTAATCCTCCAGAGCTTTTAACACTAAATCTATCTTCGACGTATTTAAGGGGCCTTTTGGATCCGAACAAAACCGGACTCCATTCGAATTCGCCAAGCCTATGGCGTATATTGTGAACGGCGCAAAACCCCGAATACCCCAACATCGAAGTAATCGCACAAGGGAGGGAACTCAACATGAACTCCACCCGGAAACCCGTCGCTGTCGTAGTAGGAGCGACGTCCAAATGGCAGTCAGACGGGCGTAACACTAAGTTGGCCCATGGCAGGGAACTTGATGATAGCCACCTCCCGGTCGGCGTCCGTTGGGGCGTTGGAGGAGCCATCGCTCAGAAGTTTGCGCAAGAAGGCTACTTGGTCGTGCTCACGACCCGTACTGCTGCCAACGCCGCCGCATTGCAGACCGCCATCGGTGAGCAGGGCGGCGAAAGCATGATCGTAGAACTGGATCTCGTCTCCGGCGAATCCATATCCAACGCATTCTCGAAGATACGAAGCGAGGCAGGAGACCCAGAAGTCCTCATCTACAATGCTGGCTATCTAGAGGGACGCGATCTTCCACCAGACAAAGAACTGCTTGAGTACATACCCGATGAGATGTTTGAGACCGCCCAGCACATCGCTAGTAGAGGGCCGTTCTTGGTAGCCAAAGAAGTATTGCCCTCCATGCGAGAACGCGGCGAAGGCTCTTTCTTGATCTCGAATAACCAATTCTCACTACGAGGGAAAAAGCGATATACCGGACAATCCCTCTACTACCCTCGTGTGATGATGCGAACTCTGGCGCAGGTGTTAACCGAGGAATATTCCGAACATGGTGTGCATGTAGCCAACGTCATAATCGATGGACTGATCGACTCCCCTGGAACTCGCGCACTGCCGACCGCCCAGGAGCAACCGGATATCGTAATCAATCCGGTTAAGATCGCAGAGGCATTCTATTATCTGCATACCCAGGATAAATCGTGTTGGACCCACGAGATCCAACTGACCGCATATCCGACCAAGCCAAGCTATTAGCTAAACATTATTGACCTCGGAGGTGCTATGCCCATAGACGAGTTGGTTGAAGAGATCAATGGCAAGTTGGGTGAAGAGATTCATCTAAGCGATTGGCAATTAGTGGACCAAACCATGATTGACGGGTTCGCCGATGTGACCAAAGACCATCAGTGGATCCATGTGAACGTTGACCGCGCAACCAAAGAGTCCCCTTTCGGAAGCACCGTCGCACATGGGTTCCTTACTCTGTCCCTGATCCCTTATCTGACCGGGAACGTGAACGCAACAGCCCCTCCATATCCCGGACTGAAGCTGTCGGTCAATTATGGAATGAACCGGGTTCGCTTCCCTAATCCGGTGGTAGCCGGGTCCAAAGTCCGCACCCGCAGCAAACTGGCAGGCGTCGACAAAATCAACGATGAGTGCTTCCAAGTAGTCAAAGAAGTAACGATCGAGATAGACGGCCAAGAAAAACCGGCCTGCGTCGCGGAGACCGTATCTCGGTATTATTTCTAAAGTTCGAATAGGGAATAGGTCGGGTAAAAGTAAGGCCGGCTACTTTTCATGATGAACCAATCACTTAAGAGACCCAGCGCCAGCTAGCTCGGCCGGTCCCATTCCATGTCAGGTGGCCGTCATCAGCAAGACGGGATTTGATTGGCCTGTCTGAAAAGCCGCTCGATAGTTCACCCCGTCTCAGCAAAGGCTTCCCCATGACAACTGCCAACAACAATCTTCTCAGCGATATCAAAGTTCTGGATCTAAGCCAAGGTGTAGCGGGGCCTTTCAGCACCAAGCTGTTAGCTGGTTTAGGCGCCGAAGTTATCAAGGTTGAACCTCCAGGTACCGGTGACTCGTCGCGATCTTCGGAACCGTTCCTGAACGGGAGTCCCACGGTCGAAAACAGCGCGCTTTTCTCATATATCAACACGTGCAAGAAGAGCGTCACACTGGATCCTGCCACCCCCGAACAAGCCCAAGCTATCAGGAAACTCGCCCAAGACTGCGACATTCTAGTAGAGAGTTTCACACCAGGGCATCTGGATTCTCTTGGACTGGGCTACGGTGACTTATCAGAAGAGAATCCGGGTCTGATATACGTCTCCGTCACCCCGTTCGGCCAAACCGGACCATACAGCCAATACAAAGGCTCAGACATAGTTGCTCAGGCAGCCGGAGCGCTGATGTACACCATTGGACTCCCCGATAAGGAGCCACTAAAAGTCGGCGGCGAGTCCGGTCTCTACGCAACAGGCGTCAGCGCCTTCTCGGCCAGCATGTTGGCGCTTTATGTGCGCGACACCCAGGGAGCCGGGCAGCACGTAGATATCTCCGCCATGGAAGTTATGGTGGTCTCGCAGATACATTCTTCCATATATGCCCAGTTCGGCCGGACACCTATGCGCCGCGGCACGAACCTCGTCCGCGCAAAAGACGGCTGGGTCAGCCCTGGTCTGGAAACCGGGGTCCAAGAGAGCACCTGGCTCAAGGTTTGCCAGTTGATCGGAAAACCGGAGTTGGTGGATGATCCCAGGTTCACCACCATGGAGGGTCGGCGGGCAAATCAGCAGGACCTGTTGGACGTCATCGCTGGCTGGGCAGGCACCAAACCGAAAGAAGAGATCTACCACACCCTTCAAGCTCTCCGTACAATCACGGGCTACGTGGCAACGGTGGATGATCTATTGGTGTCACAGCAATTGGTTTACCGTGAATTCTTCCAGTCGATCTCCGATCCGGTGTTCGGAGAAGTGGCACACACCGGAGCTCCGTTCCGTATGGATGGGAGCGCATTGGAGCTCAGGCCCGCGCCCCGTTTAGGCGACCACAACGAAGAGATTCTGTGCCAACGGCTGGGATATTCCATGAGTGATCTGGGGCTGACGTCCGCCACGAAAGGAGAGCAGGTTGAACCCCCTTTCGAATAGGCCAGCTTTAGGCGGACTCCGAATACTCGACCTGAGCCAAGTCGCGGCCGGTCCTTATGCCACGATGTTTCTCGGGTTCATGGGCGCAGAGGTGATAAAAATCGAATCCTTGTCCCGTATGGACATCAACCGAGGTAAGGCCCGCCCCAGCCCAGATGACCTACGGGTCTACCCCAACGGGAACCCCGGCGAGCATCCGTGGAACACCACCGCCCACCACGTACACCGAAACATCAATAAGAGATCTCTTACTTTAGATTTGAGCGCCAAGCGAGGCAAAGAGTTATTCCTCGAGCTGGCCAAAGTATGTGACGTATTAGTCGAGAACTACCGTGGTTCGGTGATGGACCGACTCGGGCTGGGTTATGACGTCGTGTCCCGGCTAAACCCAGGATTGATCTACATGAAGATCAGTAGCCAGGGAGCAAACGGCCCCGAAGCGAACTATGGTTCCCTGGGATCGACGCTGGAGCAAACGGCGGGTCTTGCGTCTATCACAGGGTACGACGACGGCCTGCCTTTGATGACCAACTTGGTCTACCCTGATCCTGTGGTGGGAATCCTGTCATTCGGTGCCCTTATGACCGCGCTGCGCCGCCGCCTCAAGACAGGCTCCGGATGCCTGGTAGATCTCTCCCAAAGGGAAGTCACCACTATGCTATTAGGCGAGGCGATCTTGGATTTTTCGGTCACTGGCAGAATCGCAGGCACCATGGGCAACCGGCACCGTGATATGGCACCCCAGGGGGTATACCCGTGCTCCGGCGAAGACATGTGGGTAGCGATATCGGTAAGTTCCGACGAAGAATGGAAGAGCTTGTGCAGAGTCATGGGGCAGCCTCATTTGGCCAGTAACTCCAGATTCGCCGACCCAAAATCACGCCGCAACAATCACGATGATATAGACTTAGTTATATCTACTTGGACCAAGACTCAAGACCATTACCGAGTTATGTACCTGCTACAGGCACAAGGCGTCCCAGCAGCCCCTGTACTCAAAGGTGGTGAGGTGGTTGACGACCCGCACCTGGAATCAAGAGGTTTCTGGGACGTAGTAGATCACCCAGAGGCGGGCACCTACAAACAGGTGACCACTCCATGGCTCTTGTCCAATAACCCCAGAGCAACATCCACCCCAGCACCGGGCCTAGGTGAGCACAACTATCAGGTGCTAAGCGGCCTGTTGGGCCTCTCGAAAAGCGAGATCAACGCCTTGGCACAAAAAGGCGTCATCGGCAACACTCCCACAGATTAGCTAATCAGGAGCCACTCCTACTTTTCCCACCCTTCCAAGCTATAGGCCATGTCCCGAAGTCGGTGTTCCAGCCGAACGCTGTTCGTATAGGAACGTCACTACGAATACATGTTCTGGGAGGCAGCCTACAACCGCCAGCAATGGCCGGTATAGGTGATAAGACAGTGGTATGGTTATAGACCATCAACTTAGTCACCCTTCTCCATCGGTACCAACACCACCAACCGCATACCCCTATCAACCCTGTCTCCTTCCTGAATGGACACCCTCTGCACGGTGCCGGCTCGAGGGGATTTCACTATTTGTTCGGTTTTCATCGACTCGATGACCACTAGGTCTTGTCCGACTTCCACTGTGTCGTCCACGGCCACGTGAACCGCTATAACAAC
>Ga0209228_1000971_pt1 | contig 14575 bp, 14 predicted proteins | sample METZYME_3_150m_FD_187547 | JGI IMG/M metagenome (GOLD analysis project Ga0209228, IMG submission 187547) | Marine microbial communities from oxygen minimum zone in mesopelagic equatorial Pacific - METZYME_3_150m (SPAdes) (version 2) | ecosystem: Environmental > Aquatic > Marine > Oceanic...
AGAAGATCTTCAGCAATTCAAACTAAACCAAAAAGAATTTGAAGTTAGAAAAGAATCCCTTAATGAACAACTCATCAATCAAAATCAAGATTTTAAGTCACTTGATGAATCCTTAAAAAATAAAATAATTGACCAAAAAAGTCTAAACGACGAACTCGAAAAACTTTTGAGATCAATTGATCGATTAGGGCCAATTAATCTTGCTGCAGCTGCTGAATTTAAACAAGAAAATGAACGAATGGAAAAACTTGATTCACAGTTTGATGATCTTAATCGTGCTCTAGATACTCTAAATGGAGCAATCAAAAAAATCGATGATGAATCAAAATCTAGGTTTAATGATACCTTTACGAGAGTTAATGAAGGTTTACAAAAGCATTTTCCAAGATTATTTGAAGGAGGCAAAGCATATCTTGAACTAGAAAATAATGATGCCCTAGAAGGCGGAGTATTTGTCATGGCTAGACCTCCAGGTAAAAGAAACAGTAACATTCACTTGCTTTCAGGTGGCGAAAAAGCCTTAACAGCTGTTGCCTTATTGTTCTCAATTTTTGAACTTAACCCAGCTCCATTCTGCTTGCTTGACGAGGTTGATGCCCCATTAGATGACACAAACGTAGCTCGGTTTTGTGAAATTGTTAAAGAAATGAGCAGCACTGTCCAATTTGTTGTAATAACTCACAATAAAACCACTATGGAGCTCACTAAACAACTTGTTGGTGTTACTATGAGTGAACCAGGTGTATCAAGGTTAGTTTCGGTTGACATAGATGAAGCAGTAGCTATGTCAGAAGAACTAAACGATTAGAAATGGAAAACTCATGGATACTTCTAAGCATAATCTTTATTTTACTTATTAGCTTGCTAATCTATGAAAAAAGTAAACGTAACAAATCAGATAATCAATTAAGTATAAATGAAAAATTTATCATTAATAATAAGGCTGACAATAATGAAGTTCTTAGTATCAGACTATCATTAAGGACTAATCCGATAACATTAAAAAAATCAATATCTCTATTTAAAACATATTCAATAAGACTGAATAAAAAAGGCATATTTGAAAAATATATAAACGATACCGTGTCTTATTTTATAGCGAATTTATATGAACCAGGCTACTTTAATAATGATCAGAATATTCAAGGCTTTACATTTTATTTTGTATCAGAATATCAAATAGATGATAAGCGAAGATATGATCAAATGAAGCAAGATGCCACTGCACTCAACCAGGTTCTAGAAGGGAATCTATCCTACGATTCCAATGCAGACTGTGATGAGTGAAAATGAATTGATAAATAAGTGAATAATGCAAGAAGAAGATCATAATATTCCTGTTCAAAGTGAAATGCCTTTTGCCATTATTGACGGTGAACAAATTACAGAACTCCCTAAAGATCTGTATATTCCTCCAGTAGCCCTTCAAGTCTTTCTTGATACTTTTCAAGGGCCTCTTGATTTATTGCTTTATTTAATAAGAAAACAAAACTTAAATATTCTGGATATACCGATAGCCGATATAACTAAACAATACGTAGATTACATTAATCTTATGCAAGAATTAGAATTAGAACTTGCTGGGGAATACCTACTAATGGCAGCAATGTTAGCTGAAATTAAATCTCGAATGCTCCTACCAATATTCGAAGATATAGAAGAAGAAGAAGACCCAAGAGCAGAATTAATTAGACGACTACTTGAATACGAAAGATACAGAAGCGTCTCAGAACAAATTAATCAACTCGATAGAGTTGAAAGAGATTTTTTTCTTTCGACAATTAATACAGATCAATTTAAACAACCAATTGTTCTCCCAGATATACAACTATTGGACTTAGTTGAGTCATTTAAAGAAGTTCTAAAAAAAGCTGAAATGTTCTCAACCCTCCATTTTCTAAAAGAGCCTCTATCAGTTAAAGAAAGGATGACTATGATTTTAGAAACAATTCAAGAAAAGGATTTTGTTCGTTTTGAAGAACTATTTGATATAAAAGAGGAGAAGATTGGGTTAGTGGTTACATTTCTTGCAATTTTGGAACTGATGAAAGAACTTTTGATCGAAATAGTTCAAGCAAAAGAATTTGGTACAATACATGTCAAAACTTTGGTTGAGAAAAAATAATGAACGACTTTAATCTAAAGCATACTATTGAAGCTCTGTTACTCTCATCAGACGAACCATTGTCCACAGAGAAACTGTTTAAAATAATCAGCAGCAAACATCAAATAACAAAAGCCGATGTATTAGATGCAATCAAGGCATTAGAAAATGATTATTCCAAAAAAGAAATCGAGGTATCTAGGGTAGCTAGTGGTTTTCGTATTCAAGCTAGAAAATCTATAAATGATTACCTAAATATTATTTTTGCAGAAAGAACACCAAAATACTCCAGAGCCTTAATGGAAACACTTTCTATTATTGCTTATAAACAACCTGTGACAAGAGGGGATATTGAGTCTATCCGTGGAGTATCTGTCAGCTCAAGTATTATGAGAACGCTCACTGACAGAAATTGGATTAAAATCATAGGTTATAGAGATGTTCCAGGAAAACCTGCGATGTTTTCTACCACTGCTGACTTTCTTAATTATTTTGGACTAGAAAAACTTGACCAACTACCAGATCTTCCAGACATAAAAGAACCAGAAAATTTAGATTTAGATCTTGATACTCAAACAAACACACCTGCTGACAATAAAAACCTTCCAGAAATAACTTTAAACTAAGTTTTCTGACAATCGATACTCTGACCATCAATATCAAGGCTGTCATCTGACATCAGCCAAATATAATTATCCAAGATATCATTTGGTTTCAATAGTAATTTTTCATTTTCTAATGGATAAGCTAATTTTCTCATCTTTGTTCGAACTGGTCCGGGATTAATACAGTTAAATCGTATGTTTGGTTCATTATCATGTTCAGCACTCAATATCTGGCAAAGAGCTTCAGTTCCAAATTTTGAAACAGAATAAGCGCCCCAAAAAGCTTTTCCAATTTTACCTACACCACTTGTTGTAAAAATAACTGAAGCACTCTTAGATTGGTATAAAGCAGGCAGAAGTGTCTGAGTTAGTATAAATTGAGCGGTAAGGTTAACATGCAATGTGTTGACCCATGTAGACACATCATATTGGCTAATAGGTGATCTATCACCTAAAACGCCTGCGTTCAGTAGTAAGCCGTCTAGACAGTTGAATTGATCCATTAGATTATTGATTAAATCATGATAATCATTTGCATCAGCCTTTGAGAAATCCATTAATGAAATTAAGGGAGTTGGCGAACCATTATTTATAATTTCATCATATGATTCTTCAAGATTTGAAAGTGTCCGGCCCAAAAGAATCACATTAGCTCCTAAGGAAGCATATTTAATTGCAGCTGCTTTTCCAATACCATCACCAGCACCTGTAACTAAAATCGTCTTATCTTTTAACATTTAATTATTTCCATGATTTCATTTGGCCTATTTATACAATAATCAGCACCCCAAGATGATGGGTCATCATTCTTTGTTCTATAACCATAACTGCAAGCAATAGATTTTATTCCTGCTGCTCTTGCAGATTCAATATCTTTTTTAGAATCACCAATATAGAAACATTGGTTCAAATCTTTGAATTGTAGCTTTGATAATGCAAGATTTAATGGTTCTGGGTCTGGTTTTATCTTGCTAACATCATCACGACAGATCAAACAGCTTAATCTGTTTGTAAGATTCAATTGTCTCATAAGAGGTTCTGTAAATTTTTTTGATTTATTTGTAACGATTCCCCAAAGGTGTTTCTTTTCTTCTATTGTATTTAAAACAATATCCATGTCGTCAAATAAAGATGCATAATTTCCCACAATATTTTCATATAATTTCAAATAACGGTTGTAACGATTTCCTTCTAAGACTGGGTCATCATCAAAAACTGCTGAGAAAATCCCTAAAACACCATTTGAAACATGCGGGCGAACGTTTTCTAGGCTTACATATTCTTTTCCAAGCTCATTTAATAAGGTATTCAATGCCATATGCATTTCAGGAGCAGTATCAATTAATGTTCCGTCTAAATCGAATAATACTAATAATTGTTTACCCATCTATGATCATTCTTTCCTTAAGCACATCATGTAGTTAACTGACACATCATCAGTTAATTTGAAGGTTTTAGTTATTGGATTATAAATAACACCGGCTAGATCAATTAAATTGAGACCATAATTTCTCGACCATTTCTCTATTTCTGAAGGTTTAATAAAAGAATCAAATTCATGTGTGCCCTGAGGAAGTAACTTTAAAATATATTCTGCTCCAATGATAGCCATGAAATAAGATTTAATATTTCGGTTAATAGTAGAAATGAACAAGTGGCCACCAACTTTGACTGCTTTTGAAGATGATTCAATAATTTTCTCTGGAGAAGGCACGTGCTCTAACATTTCCATACAGGTTAAAACATCATATTGTTCAGACGTTACCTCTACAAAACTTTCTAGGTTATTCTGATGATAAGTAATATTTTTTATCGCCATAAGTTCTTGATGATTCTGTGCAACTGAAATTGCTTCAGAAGACATATCGAGAGCATCAACATGATTAGCATATTTTGATAATGACTCAGTTAATATCCCACCGCCACAACCTATATCCAGGCATTTCTTATTCTTTAGTTCTGTCCAATTTTTTATGTAATTAAAACGTAAAGGATTAAGAGCATGAAGTGCTGAAAAACTCCCGTCAAGATCCCACCATTCTAGAGCAAGTTTATTAAATTTCCTGACTTCTTCTTCGCTGATATTGTCTTTCATTAAGTTCATGATTTAATTAATTTATATCTCTGATTTTTTCTTAAAACATTTAATAATATGTTAAAATTATATCCTGTATTAATCATCTATTCCCAAATAAAGAATATTCGAAAAATAAACACTTTTTTATGACAAATCAAATATAGTTGATGAGCGACAGAATCTCACAAATTAATCTCGAAGATGAAATGAGAAAATCCTATTTGGATTACGCCATGAGCGTAATCATAGGACGAGCATTACCTGATGTCAGAGATGGTCTTAAACCGGTTCATCGAAGAGTATTATATGCCATGAAGGTCTTAGGCAATGATCACACTAAACCATATAAAAAATCAGCCAGAATAGTCGGTGATGTTATAGGTAAATATCATCCGCATGGTGATAGTGCTGTTTATGAAACTATAGTTAGAATGGCTCAAGATTTCTCATTAAGATACACGCTTGTTGACGGACAAGGTAATTTTGGCTCTGTAGACGGAGATAGAGCCGCTGCTATGCGTTATACAGAAATTAGGATGCAAAAAATTACTCAAGAGCTGCTAGCTGATATTGACAAGGAAACTGTTGATTTTATTCCAAATTATGATGAATCTGAAAGCGAACCCAGTGTCCTTCCAACAAGACTACCCAATCTATTGATTAATGGATCTGCAGGAATTGCTGTTGGTATGGCGACAAATATACCACCACATAACCTTAAAGAAGTTATAGACGGTTGTTTGTTAATACTAGAAGACCCAAACTGCTCAATTAATGAGTTAATAAAAATTATTCCTGCTCCAGATTTCCCAACTGCAGCTACTATTCATGGTATTGACGGCATTAGAAGTGCTTATGAAACTGGAAAAGGAAGAGTTATTCTTAGGGCCAAAACATCGATTGAAAAAATTAATAACTCAGAAAGAGAATCTATAATCGTTACTGAATTACCTTTCCAAGTTAATAAGGCGAAATTAATTGAAAAAATAGCTGAACTTGTCAGAGATAAAAAGATTGAAGGCATTTCAGAAATTAGAGATGAATCTGATAAAGATGGAATGAGAATTGCCATAGAACTTAAAAGAGGTCATGTGTCAGATGTCCTGTTGAATAATCTATATAAGCAAACACTTCTAGAAAGTATATTTTCAATAAATATGGTTGCTTTATCAAACGGTCAACCCAAATTAATGAACCTAAAGGAAATCCTTGATGCATTCATTGCTCATAGAAGAGATATTGTTACAAAAAGAACAATATATGATCTCAATAGGTCAATTAATCGTGCTCACATACTCGAAGGACAAACGATTGCCTTAAATAACATTGACGCCATGATAGCTCTCATAAAAAAATCTAAAACTCCATCAGATGCTCAAAAAGCATTAACATCAAAATTATGGAAGGTAGGGAAAATTAAACAAATGCTAAAAAAAGCAGGCAATGTGTCAACTACCCCCAAGCAACTTCTTGATATTGAAAAATTTGGCATTGAGAAGAATGGGTATCGTCTTTCTTCTGAACAAGCAAAAGCAATCTTGGAATTAAAACTAAATCGCTTAACTGGATTAGAACAAGACAACATTTTCAAAGAATATAATGAACTACTAGAGAATATTAAATCATTTACAAAGATTCTATCAGATCCAGATACCTTGAATCGTTTACTTAAGAATGAGTTGCTAGAGTCACAAGAGAAATTTGGTGATGAAAGAAAAACTCAAATAGTTGAATTTTATTCAGACTTAACTGATGAAGATTTGATACCTGAAGAAGATCTTATTGTGACATTATCAAGAGAAGGTTATGCAAAGACACAACCTTTAGATGTCTATCAAGCACAACACAGAGGAGGGACTGGTAAAAGAGCAGCTTCTTTCAAAGATGAGGACTTTATTCGAAAATTATTTATTGCTAATACACATGACACCTTACTCTGTTTCTCAAGTTACGGTAAGGTTTACTGGATAAAAGTTTATCGTTTACCTAGAGGCGGTAGAAATGCAAAGGGAAGACCAATAGTAAACCTATTACCATTAGACAAGGATGAAAGAATTCAAGCAGTTTTGCCTATTAAAGAATTTAATGAATCACAATACGTATTTATGGCAACAGAACGTGGTGGCGTTAAAAAAACCAAACTCTCAGCCTATTCAAGACCTATTAAGACTGGAATTAAAGCTATAAAGTTAAAAGATGATGATCGTGTAGTGAATGTAGAAATAACAGATGGAGAAAAACAGATCATGTTATTTGCAGACTCAGGTAAATCAATTCGCTTTCATGAAAAAGATGCACGTCCAATGGGTAGAGTTTCCCAAGGAGTCCGTGGTATGAGACTTGATAAAAATCAAAAAGTCATCTCATTGCTGGTAATAGATGAAGGCAACATAATAACTGCCACAGAAAATGGATTTGGAAAACAAACAAAAACTGATGAATTCTCAATCCAAAAAAGAGGCGGTAAAGGGGTAATAGCTATTCAAACATCAAAACGAAACGGCAAAGTAATTGGCGCTAATCAAGTCAATGAAAATGATGAAGTTATGTTTATCAGTTCCTCTGGAAATTTAATCAGAACAAAAATAAACTCTATTTCAGTCATTGGAAGAAACACCCAAGGAGTTAAACTTATAAGACTCTCTAATGATGATAAACTCTTGGGTATGGAACGAATTATTAATGATGCTGATGATGAGGAGTAATAAATGTCAAAAAATATTTATAACTTTTCAGCTGGGCCAGCAACTTTACCCAAGTCTGTAGTTGATCATTTAAGATTAAATATCAATAATTTTGATCAAGGATTGTCAATCCTTGAAGTCAGCCATAGAAGTAATGCATTCAAAGACTTTGCATCGAAGTCAGAGTCAACATTCAGAAGACTCTTGAATATTAGTGATGAATATGAAGTTCTTTTTCTACAAGGTGGTGCAACTCATCAATTTACAATGATTCCCCAGAACTTCTCTAAAAACGGACCTCTTGATTACCTAATTACAGGAGGATGGTCTAAAAAAGCTGCAAAATACGCTCAACAACAAATTGAAGTAAATATTGTTTCTGATTCATCAGACATTAATTATATTGATGTAGAAGAACAAGATTCTTGGAACATTAATGTAGATTCAGATTACTTTTACTATTGTGCTAATGAAACAGTTCATGGTGTTGAAATACATAACCCTATTACAACAGAAACCCCTTTAATTTGTGATATGTCTTCAACATTATGCACAAGACCTATCGATGTTAGTGGGTTTGATTTGATATTTGCTGGTGCCCAAAAAAACCTTGGTATAGCGGGTTTGACAATAGTCATAGTTAAAAGAGAATTTATTAAACAAAAAGCTGAAAACTTAAACCCTATTATGAGATATGAAGACCATGCAAAAGACAAATCAATGCTTAATACTTCTCCAGTGTTTGCTTGGTATGCGGCAGGCCAAGTATTTGACTGGATTGAAGAACAAGGTGGTCTTGAGGTTATGGCTCAAATAAATCAAACCAAGTCTCAGCTTCTTTATGAATATATCGATAATTCAGATCTTTATCAAAACCCAGTTTCAGAAAAATACAGATCTTGGGTTAATATACCATTCATTTTGACAGATAATAGTTTAGATTCTTTGTTTCTTTCTCAAGCAGAAAAGTCAGGTCTATACAATCTTAAAGGCCATAGAACTGTTGGTGGAATGCGTGCAAGTGTGTACAATGCCATGCCAGTCAAAGGTGTTGAGGCATTAATATCATTTATGAAAGACTTTGAAATAAACAACAGAACTTAAGTATGTACAAAATTCTTAAACTGAACAATATATCTTCTGAAGGACTCAGTGTCTTCGAACACGGGGATTACCACTTAGGTGATCAAGTTACATCACCTGATGCTATTTTACTTAGATCGTTCAATCTACATGAAATGAATATACCTAAATCTGTAAAAGCAATTGGTAGGGCAGGGTCTGGTGTAAATAATATACCTATTGATAAGCTATCTGAACTTTCCATACCAGTGTTTAATGCCCCTGGTGCTAATGCAAACGCAGTTAAAGAATTAACCCTAGCAGCCATTTTAATAGCGGCTAGAAATATACATAGAGCAATAGATTACGTTCATAACCTAAAAAGTTTAGATACCCTAAAAAGCGATATTGAATTTGCTAAGAAGCAATATGTAGGCTATGAATTACCAAATAAAACATTAGGAGTTATTGGTCTAGGGTTGGTAGGGGTAAAAGTTGCAAATGCAGGGTATGGTTTGGGAATGAAAGTTCTGGGATTTGACCCAATGATCACTGTTGATAATGCAATAAATTTAGTTCCAGGAGTTAAAAAATACAATGATTTAAATGAAGTATTAAAGAACGTGGATATATTAACGATACATATACCTTATAAAGAAGAAACCAAGGATTTTTTAGGTAAAAATGAAATCAATTTAATGAAAAATACTTCAACCATTATAAATTTATCTAGAGAGGAAATTATAAATACTGATGCTGTAATCGAGGCATTGGGAAATAATAAAATCAGCACTTATGTAACCGATTTTCCTAATAAAAGTTTAATAGGGAATCCTGATGTTTTATTATTGCCACATTTGGGAGCATCGACAAAAGAAGCCGAGGCTAATTGTGCTGTGATGGTTGCAAATAGCATTAAATCTTATCTAGAAAATGGTGATATTATTAATTCTGTTAATTTTCCTGATGTATCATTAGTAAGTGATACGAAGCATCGATTAACTATCACTAACCTTAATAAACCAAATATTGTTGGACAATTCACTTCTCTCTTAGGAAAAGAAAACATCAATATTAATGATCTATCACATAAAAACTTCAAAAATATTGGTTACACAATACTTAACCTTGATAAATCAATATCTCATGAAATCTTAGAACAAATTGAACAAATTGATGGAGTTACTAAGACACATATAGTTTCTTGATTGCTATGAAAGTCTCATACTTAGGACCTAAAGGATCATTTTCAGAGATAGCATTATTAACTTATTTTGGAAATGATGCCAATGCAATCCCGATGTCATCTATTGGTCACGTTTTCCAAGCTGTTGAAAATAATGAATCAACATATGGAGTAATACCTATTGAGAATTCTATTGAAGGTTCAGTTAATAATTCTCATGATCTTTTAATAAAATCTAATGTTGTAATTAGTGGAGAATTAGAGCTACGAATAAATCAATGCTTATTATCAAATGATTCATCTAAAGAGAATATAAATACCTTATATTCGCATTCTCAGTCATTGGCACAATGCCAAAATTGGATCAAATCAAACCTTCCAAATATTAAAATAATACCGGTTATTAGTAATTCTGAGGGTGCAGCTATGATTAAAAATGATAATGAAGCATGCATTGGCTCAGAAAAACTTTCCAAAGATTACACACTAAATATACTTGAATATAATATCCAAGATATATCAGACAACTCAACAAGGTTTCTGATAATAAGCCAAGAAGTTTCCGAGAAATCAATTAATAACAAAACGTCAATCGTTGTATCCCCCTTAGACACATCAGACTCAGGATCTTTATTTAAGGTCTTAGAACCTTTTGCCAATAACAACGTCAGTCTATCAAGGATAGAATCAAGACCTTCAAAAATGCGTAAATGGAGTTATGTCTTCTTCATAGATCTCGAAGGACATATTAGCGATAAATCAATTATTGAGGCTCTATCTGAATTAAAAAAACTTGATATTGAATTCAAGAACTTAGGTTCATACCCAATATCAAGAGACTCTTGATATATGTCTAATGACCAAAGATAAATCTCTAATAGCTAAATATAATGGCCCCATTAGTGGGTACACGGAAATTCCAGGTGATAAATCTATATCACACAGAGCTATTTTACTGTCGATGCTATCGGTTGGAAGAACACATATAGAGAACTGCCTATTCTCTGATGATGTTCTAAGGACAATCGAAATTTCAAGGTTATTGGGTACCAATATCACTAAAAATAATTTATCTCTTACTGTTGAAGGTTTAGGACTGCAAGGTTTAAGAAAACCATTGGATAAATTAAATTTCGGTAATTCAGGAACAGCAATGAGGTTATTCATGGGTATTCTTGCTACTCAGAAATTTAAAAGCGTATTAATTGGTGACAGTTCATTAAATAAAAGACCTATGGATCGTGTAGCAGATCCTTTAAAAGAAATGGGTGCAAATATAAAAACCACATCAGGGCGAGCACCTATTAAAATATTTCCTACTAAAGAACTAAAAAGTATTAACCATAATCTTGATATACCTAGTGCACAGATAAAATCAGCTTTACTCTTAGCCAGTCTTTCATGTTCTGGTACAACCGTAATCAAGACAAAAACTGAATCAAGAGATCATACGGAATTAATGTTAAGAGATTTTTCATCATCCATAATATCTGAAGATAATAAAATACATATTAAAGGGGGAGAACTTACTTCCCCAGGGACTATTCAAATACCAGGTGATCTTTCCTCAGCTGCATTTTTAATATTAGCAACCTTAATTTCGAAAAATAGTGAACTGATTATTGAGAACGTTGGGCTTAATCCCACAAGAACTGGTTTTATAGAAATAATGAAGTTAATGGGAGGAAATATTACAACTACTATCAATAATCAATCTGTAGCATCAGAAAAGATTGGCTCAATTATCATTACATCTTCAAAGCTCAAAGGAATTAAAGTACCTAAAGATCTTATAACATCAGCGATAGATGAATTACCGCTTGTTTTCCTTGCAGGCGCATGTGCTGAAGGGACTACTATTATTAGAAATGCCGAAGAACTCAGATATAAAGAATCAGACCGAATTACTTCAATGATTAAAACATTAAACACATTCTCAATTAAAACCAAAGAATTTAACGATGGAGCAATTATTGATGGCGGAATTATAACGGGAGGAACCGTTGATTCATTTGGAGATCATAGAATAGCAATGACTGCTTTAATTGCTTCATGTCTAAGTGAGAAGCCAATAATTGTAGAGAACTGTGAAAATATTAATACCTCATTCCCAACATTTAAAAAAACGATGAACCTAATAGGGATGAACATTAAGGAATACTAAAAACAATGGAAATAATTACAATTGATGGCCCCAGCGGTGTTGGTAAAGGCACTCTTGCATTATATCTTGCTGATAAATTCTCCTTTAACTATCTCAATAGTGGAGCGCTTTACCGAAGTATTGGGTATATTGCTGACCTTCAATCAATTGATTTAGCTAATGAAAAGATGCTAATTAGTATTAGTCAGTCAATAACTTTTAACTTCAATAAAGTTTCAAAGAACATAGAGATTAAATATGAAGATAAAATTATTAATAAAAAAATATTTAATGAAGAAACAGCAAAAATTGCTTCGAAAATAGCCTCAATAAGCAGTCTTAGAAAGTCTATTGTTAATACACAGAGAGCATTTGCAAAAGAACCAGGATTAGTTGCTGAAGGGAGAGATATGGGAAGTATAATTTTTCCAGATGCAATTATTAAATTATTCTTATCAGCAAACACAACAACCAGAGCTAAAAGAAGGCATAACCAGTTGAAGGAAAAAGGAATTAATGTTAGCCTCTCGCAACTAATTGATGAGTTAGAAGCAAGAGATAAAAGAGACACAGATAGAGAAGCATCTCCGCTAATAGTTCCTGAAGACGCAATAGTTATAGAAACAGATAACAAATCAATTAATAAAGTACAAAAAGAAGTAATAAGTTACATAGGAAATACAATTAAAATATGAGTGAATCTTTTGAAAATATTTTTGAGTCTAGTCAATACAGTAAGACACTAAAACTAGGCCAACTAATAGAAGCAGATGTTTTAGATATAACACCAGACCACGCTATACTTTCTGCTGGATTAAAATCTGAATCATTCGTAAGTATCAATCAATTTAAAAATCAAACCGGCGATGTGGAAATCGAAATAGGTGACAAGGTTGAAGTTGTTATTGAAGAAATTGAGGACGGAGATGGAAAAACAAAACTTTCTAGACAAAAAGCAAAAAATGAAAAAACATGGAGCAATCTAGTTCAAGCACAAGAAAACGATCAAATTATCTCAGGATTTATACAAAACAGAGTGAAAGGAGGGTTTACTGTCCTTGTTGATCAAATAAATGCTTTTCTCCCTGGCTCTTTGGTTGATGTAAGGCCTGTAAGAGATACTCAATATTTAGAAGGTTCAGTTTCTGAATTTAAAGTAGTAAAAGCAGATAAAAAAACTAATAACATAGTCCTTTCAAGAAAAGCAGCACTGCAAGGCAGCTCGATTGAAAGTAAGAGTGATGTAATTGCCAATTTAAATGAAGGTGATGTGTTAGATGGAGTTGTAAAAAATCTAACTGATTACGGTGCCTTTATTGATCTTGGAGGTATAGATGGTTTACTCCATATAACAGATATCTCTTGGAAAAAGATTAAACATCCATCAGAAATAGTGTCATTAGCAGAGAACATTAAAGTGATGGTCATTGCACTTGATAAAGAAAAATTTAGAGTTTCCTTAGGTCTTAAACAACTTCAAGAAGATCCTTGGTCAAAAATTATAGAAAAATACGAAATAGGAATGAAAGTAACTTGCAGTATCTCAAATATTACTGACTACGGATTATTTGTTCAAATTGAAGAACAAATTGAAGGACTGGTGCATGTATCTGAAATCGATTGGACAAACAATAATCCTAACCCGTATAAAATTGCCAATATTGGTGAAGAAATTGAAGTCATGATCCTGGATATTGATAACACAAAAAGAAGAGTGTCTTTAGGTATGAAACAATGTTTAGATAATCCTTGGGTAAATTTTGATCAAAATTATAAAGACGGAGAGAAAATAACTGGGACTATAAAATCAATTACAGATTTTGGAATATTTGTTGAACTCGAAGGGAGTATAGATGGTCTAATTCATATCTCAGATGTTTCTTGGGATACTGAAGATAACATCGATTTATCAGTGTTTAAAAAATCGGATCAAATAGAGGCTATTATTATTTCTATAGATGCTAATAAACAAAGAATATCCTTAGGCTTAAAGCAACTATCTTCTGACCCATTCCAAGAATACTTGTCAAGAAATCCGAAAAACTCCATAGTTAAAGGGATCGTTGATCAAATTGATGAACGGAACACACTTATAATTCTTGAAAATGATGTAAAAGGCTTGCTAAATATAGCAGAAGTTTCAAGAGATAAAACTGAAGACATGAGATCAGTTTTTAAAATAAAAGAAGAAATTGAATCAAAAATTATTGGTTTTGATAAAAAAAATAGAACAATAAAACTTTCTATTAAAGCAAAAGAGGAAAAAGAAGAAAGAGAAGCTATTGAATCATATAAATCAGACGAAAAAGACAGCATCTCAAAAACTAGTTTAGGGGATTTACTAAAATCTAAATTTTCTAGAAAATAAATAAATTAATTCCTATTTCTAATTTTTTTTGTTGTAATTTATCTATGAGTATAAATAAAAAAGAACTAATTGAAATTATTGCTAATGAGCAAGATCAACTTCCCTATAAAGATATCGAGTTATCAGTAAAAACTATTATAGAGTCAATGATTGATTCACTAACGAAAGGTAAGAGAATAGAAATCAGAGGTTTTGGTAGTTTTAGCTTAAGATATAGAAAATCAAGAATAGGCCGTAATCCAAAATCAGGTGAGTCAGTTAATATTGACGAAAGATATGTTCCTCACTTTAAACCTGGTAAAGACTTGAAAGAAAAAGTAAAAACAAACTGATTAATATTTAAATC
>Ga0209228_1000974_pt1 | contig 14570 bp, 9 predicted proteins | sample METZYME_3_150m_FD_187547 | JGI IMG/M metagenome (GOLD analysis project Ga0209228, IMG submission 187547) | Marine microbial communities from oxygen minimum zone in mesopelagic equatorial Pacific - METZYME_3_150m (SPAdes) (version 2) | ecosystem: Environmental > Aquatic > Marine > Oceanic | place...
GCGTGCGGCGTTACGGCACCGGCTTCGATCCGCGCAACCCGTTCACCGGCGAGGCGTTTGTGCCGATGGACGAGTGCCTGGTTCGGTGCGTCATCGACTTCAGCAACCGGCCGCACCTCGCTTGGCGCGGCCTGGCACGGCACCACCAAAAAGGCATCACCGACTCCGACAAGTCGCAGGACATGTCGTCGGTGTTTCGCTTCGGCCTGGCACGGGAGTTTTTCCAGGCGTTCGCCAACGATGCCCGATGCAATCTTCACCTCGAGTTGCTGTACGGCGATGAGCCGCACCACATCGTCGAGGGACTGTTCAAGGCGTTCGCCCGTGCGGCCGACTTTGCCTGCCAGCATGATCCGCGCATTGCCGGGCAATTGCCCAGCACGAAGGGAAAATTGTAAGTGCCTTGAATAAGCCCGTTTTGGGGCACGTCACTTGAAATGCCGGAAGAACCAGCATACTCCTCGGCTGAAGAGCCCCAACTGGTCGAGTGGGCCAAGGCGGGCGACATGCAGGCATTTGAGGAGTTGGTCTCCCGGCACCGCGACCGCGCCTACGTGCGTGCCTACAGCATCATGCGCAACGAGAGTCTCGCGGTGGATCTTTCCCAGAATGCGTGGGTGAAGGCGTGGCAGCGCCTTGAGCAATTCCATGGTGAGGCAAGTTTTCCGACTTGGCTGAGCCGGATCGTCACCAACCTCTGTCTCGACGAACTGCGGCGGCAGAAACGGGCGCGGACGGATTCTATCGAAGCGATGGAGGAATCCACCGGCCCGGTCGAAAACCGGATGGAGATGGAGACGCTCGATCCCATCGAGGGACTGGGCCGTGAGGAATTGCGGGAACGAATCGACGCTGCCTTGGCCAAGCTTTCGGACAAGCACCGCACGGTGATCGTCCTCTACGAGTTCGAGCAACTCGAGTACAGGGAGATCGCCGAGAAGATGGGCACCTCCATCGGGACTGTCATGTCGCGGTTGTTTTATGCCCGAAAACGGTTGGCCAGTTTGCTGAAGGAAACGCTGAAACGGGACGGATTAATCGAATGAACGAGAACGAGACAGAACTGAAGGTGCAGGCCTTGGTGGACGGTGAGCTCACCGGTCGCGAGGCGGAGGATTTGCATGAGCGGCTGGAGAGCGACGACGGTCTGCGGGAGCTGCATGAGCGGCTCACCGCTATGCGCGGGTTGATGACCGGTGCCGAGTTGCCGCGCACGTTGCCCGAGTCGGGCGACTTCCACTGGAGCCAAATATCAAAGGCCATCGAGCGTGAAGAACGGCAAGCCAAACACATGGCTAGGCCGGCATCGGGTGCGAACTGGCTACTACGTTGGGTGTTGCCGCTTGCAGGCATTGCATGTCTCGTGCTGGTGCTGTCCCTGCAGCAAACCACGATGCCAGACCTCGATATTCTGCTGGGCAGCGACCATGAAATCGAGTTGTCCGAAGACGAAATCGAGTTGATGACCTTCAACACCGGGGATGACGCTATGAGCGTTGTTTGGCTCGACTACTCGATCGATCTCCAGCAGGACAGCCTCCAACGATGGCTTGATTAGAGCTGCTCACCCTTCTATAAACCCGTTCCTGAGATGTGTGTACTGCCCAACAACCGCCGATGAACCGATTCACAATCTTGGTGGCCTTGCTGCTGCTTGTCAGCGGCGGCTTTGTCGCGGCCCAGGCCGATCCGATCACCGTGCAGGCCCGCCTGGTACACGGCACCAGCAAGGAACAAAAAGGCAAAATGAGGGTTCCGGCCGCCCTCAAGAAAAAATTGGCCAGGGTGTTCAAGTGGATGCACTACTATCAACTGAATTCAAAACAGCTGAATATTGCCGATGCGACCACCAAGTCCGCCAAGTTGAGCAAGACCGCCTCCATCAAAGTGACCAACAGGAAGAACGACAAGATTGCCGTCAGCCTGTACAGCAAGGGCAAGATGCTGGTTCAAAAAACCCAGAGCCTGAGGCCCGGAAGCTACATGGTCCTCGCCGGCAATGCTGGCAGCGACTCTGCTTGGTTTATCGTCCTCTCCAAGTCCAAGTAACCCTCCCCGCTTGGCCGGGAAATTCGTTTAAATCTTTTTCATCCGCAGATGAGGGAGATTGGCCCAGATGGGTTTTTGATTGTTCACCTCCGTAAATCTGCGAATAAAGTTTCCTCGCTGAAAGCTTTGGCCAAGCGGCGTTTACCGGCTTCCTGTTTGACGAAAAACCCGCAGAAATAGGCTTTTTTGCGTTGTTTAACCAAGCGCTGGGCTTGGCTTGAGCGAAAAACCACAGGAAACACAATATATAGTGTTTTTTGAAAGAGTTAAACCACAATATATTGCATTTTAATTGTTTTAGAATAATGGATTTAAGGGTTGTAAAGTGGGAGTGTTTTTTGGTATAAATTCTCGTTTACGGGGAGGACCGTTACTGATCTTAATCTCGGCAACCCTCCGACCCAGTTTTGAATCCCGTTATATAGAAAAAAGTGCCTAAAACAACAGCTAGTACCGACCGGTACGACGCATCCAAAATTGATAAACTCGAGGGTCTGGAGGCCGTGCGGAAGCGGCCGGGGATGTACATCGGCGACCCTGACGAAAACGGACTTCATCACTGTGTTTACGAGGTGCTCGACAACTCGATCGATGAGCATCTGGCCGGCTATTGTAACAAGATAAAGGTTGCGATCCACGTGGACGGCTCTGTGTCGGTGGAGGACGATGGCCGCGGCATCCCGGTCGACACGCACAAGAAATTTAAGATGCCGGCGGTGGAGTTGGTGCTCACCAACTTGCACGCGGGCGGCAAGTTCGGCCAGGGGGCGTACAAGTACTCCGGCGGGTTGCATGGGGTTGGCGCTAAGTGCGTGAACGCGCTCTCGATCTGGTTCAAGGCGGAGATCTATCGCGACGGTGAGGTGCACTACATCGAGTTTGCTCAGGGCAAGACCATCAAGAAACTTCATGTCATCGGCAAGGCGAAGAAGACCGGCACGAAGATCACGTTCCTGCCGGACCCGGAAATTTTCACAATCACGACCGAGTACAAGGCGGAGATTTTGCACCATCGGCTGCGCGAGTTGGCGTTCCTGAATCCAGGAGTCACGATTGTGCTGGCTGACGAGCGTGAGGATGGCAAAACGGAGACATTCTATTACAAGGAGGGCATCGTGCAGTTCGTCAAGCAGATCGGCGAGAACAAGCAGGTCATCCACGCCAAGCCGATCGCGTTTCACTCGACCAAGGACGAAGTCATCGTTGATTGTGTGATGCAGTACAACTCGAGCTACAACGATCAGATACTGTGCTTCGCCAACTCGATCGCCAACTCCGACGGGGGCACGCACCTGACCGGTTTCCGCACGGCTCTCACCCGCGCGATCAACCAGTACGCCAAGGCGAACAAGCTGTTGAAGGAAAAGGATCCGAGTTTCTCTGGCGACGACGTGCGCGAGGGGTTGATCTGCATCCTGAGCGTCAAGCTGCCGAACCCCCGCTTCGAGTCGCAGACCAAGGTCAAGCTGGTGAACGGCGAAGTGGAGGGCATCGTGTCGTCGATCGTTTACGAAGGGTTGATGGGCTATTTCGACACCAACCCGGCGCTTGGTAAAAAAATCGTCGATAAGTGTTTGACCGCAGCCCGTGCCCGCGAGGCGGCCCGCAAAGCCCGCGACACCGTCCGCAAAACGGCGATGACCGGCGGCGGTTTGCCGGGCAAATTGGCCGATTGCTCCGACCGCGATCCGGCCAACACCGAGTTGTACATTGTGGAGGGCGACTCCGCCGGTGGCTCGGCCAAGCAGGGGCGCGACCGGAAGTTTCAGGCGATTTTGCCGATTCGAGGTAAGCTGATTAATGTGGAAAAAGCGCGCCTCGACAAGGTGCTGCAAAACACTGAGATCCGCACAATGATTACGGCGGTCGGCACCGGCATCGGCACCGGCGAGGGCGAGGGGGCGTTCAACATTGAGAAGTTGCGCTACCACAAAATCATCATCATGACGGATGCCGACGTGGACGGCTCGCACATCCGCACACTATTGCTGACGTTTTTGTACCGGCAAATGCCGCAACTGATTAAACAAGGTTTCGTGTACATCGCCCAGCCGCCGCTCTACAAAGTGACGCGCAAAAAGCGGGTCGAGTACATCGACGACGATGCGCAGATGACGAAGATGCTGCTCGGCCTTGGCTCGGATGATGTGCGGCTTCGCAGCCTCGAGAGCGGCAAAGAAGTGGCGAAGAAACAGCTCGGCGAGATTCTTGAGTTGCTGCAGTTGCTCAACAAGTTTGCTCGGGCGATTCGGCGGCACGGCGGCGACTTCACCGAATACCTCGAGCAGCGTGACCCAAAAAAGAAATTGCTCCCAAGCCACTTGGTTCGGGTTTGGGAAGGCAACAAAGAGACGGTGCATTATTTTCAAAGCGAGGACACTTTGGCCAAGTTCGGCCAAGCGAACACCGACCTTGGCCTGTTCGGCGAAGAGGAGGAAGAGGAGGAAGAGGAGGAAGAGTCGCTTGGCCAAGCGGAGGTAGAGGCCACGGAGGAAGATGCCGAGTTGGCCAAGCTCGACCGCAAGCCGAAGAAAAAAGAAGGGCCGCATCGCCGCGCACGCCACGTGGAGTTGCATGAGCACACGGCGATTGAGGAGATTTTGGCCAAGCTCAACCGCAAAGGTCTGAGCGTCGATCATTACTCGGCGCAGGACGAGCCGTTGTTCGAGATCATCCAGGGCGAGGGCGACAACGCCACGGCGCGCCGGTTGTTTTCGATCGCGGAAATCCTCGATGCCGTCGTGGACGTCGGCCGGAAGGGCTTGCAGATTCAGCGTTTTAAGGGCTTGGGCGAAATGAACCCGAAGGAGCTTTTCGAGACGACCATGTCGCCGGAGACGCGCAAGTTGTTGCGTGTGGAGGAGACGGACGCCGTCGAGGCGGACGAGATGTTCACCCGGCTCATGGGCGAGGAGGTCGAGCCTCGACGGCATTTCATTCAGGAAAACGCGCTCAACGTCCGCAACCTCGACGTCTGACTTCGAAGCAACACGCAGAAATTTTTTAGAGACCCATGGCAGATTCCAAGGACAAAGATTCACTCCCGGCAAGCAACACGCCGCTGTTCGCAGCCAGCGAAGAAATCAAGACCATCAACGTCGCGGACGAGATCAAAAACTCGTTCCTCGACTACTCGATGTCGGTGATTATTTCGCGCGCGCTCCCGGATGCGCGTGACGGGCTCAAGCCGTCGCAGCGCCGCATCCTGCTAGCGATGCACGACCTGAACCTCTCGCCCGGTCGGCATTACCGCAAGTGCGCCAAGATCTGCGGCGACACGAGCGGCAACTATCACCCGCACGGCGAGGCGACGATTTACCCGACACTGGTCAACATGGCGCAGCCGTGGTCGATGCGCGGCACACTCGTGGACGGGCAGGGGAACTTCGGCTCCGTCGAGGGCGACCCGCCGGCCGCCATGCGTTACACCGAGGCGCGCCTTACGCACCTTGGCCACGCGCTCATGATCGACATGGACAAGGACACGGTCGATTGGATGCCCAACTACGACGAGACCCGCGAGGAGCCGACCGTGTTCCCGGCGGCGTTCCCGAATCTACTCGTCAACGGCGGCACCGGCATTGCCGTTGGCATGGCGACAAGTATCGCACCGCACAATCTCGGTGAAATTGTTGATGGCATCTGCGCGCAGATCGACGACCCGGACATCAGCATCGAAGGGCTGATGGAATACATCAAGGGGCCGGACTTCCCGACCGGCTGTCTCGCCGTTGGACTGGACCCGATTCGCGACTATTTCAAGACTGGCCGGGGCAGCGTAAAGCAGCGCGGTCGCGTCGGCGTCGAGCAGATGAAAGGCAACCGCGAGCAGATTGTCATCACGCAGATTCCGTACATGGTCAATCGCGCCACGCTGGTCCAAAAGATCGCATCGTTGGCCAATGAAAAAACGATCACCGACATCTCCGCCGTGCGCGATGAGTCGGACGAAAACACGCGAGTCGTCGTTGAGCTAAAGCGCGACGCCGTGCCCAAGGTGGTCATCAACAAGCTGTACAAATTCACGCAGTTGGCCACGTCGTTCAGTGTCAACTCGCTGGCGATCGACCACGGTCGGCCTAAGACGATGAACCTCAAAGAGATGATCAATGCCTACATTGAGCATCGCCGCGAAGTCATCCTGCGCCGCACGCGCTTCGACTTGGCCAAGGCCGAGGTCCGGGCCGAGACGCTCGAGGGCTACCTATGCGCCTTAGCCAACCTCGACGAGTTCATACGTATCATCCGCAAATCGAACAACCGCGAGGAAGCCCGGATCAAGCTACTGGCATTCGAGTTCCCGGAAAAAGTACTTAAGAAATGGGGTATAAAAATCCGCAATGAAGAGCGCATTAAGGGCGGTTTTTATCTGCTCAGCGAGGTGCAGGTGAACTCCATTCTCGACCTGCGTTTGTACCAGTTGACCGGTCTTGAGCAGGACAAAATCAAGGGCGAGTACGACGAATTGCTCATCAAGATCGAGGATTTGATGGACATCATCGCCCGCGAAGATCGCGTGCTGACCATCATCAAAGAAGGCATCATAGAGATTAAAGAAAAGTACGCCACGCCGCGCCGCACCGACATCGTCCCCGACGAGGGCGACATGGCGATCGAGGACCTCATCGCCAACGAAGGCGTCATCATCACCCTCACCCACAACGGCCTCGTCAAGCGCACCAACGTCAGCTCGTACCGCGCCCAGCGCCGAGGCGGTAAGGGCGTCATCGGCATGGGTACCCGCAAAGACTCCGTCGTGCAAGGCGAGGCTGAGGACTTCATCGAGCACCTCTTCACCGCTAGCACGCACGACTACCTCATGTTTTTCACCACCACCGGCCGTGTGTACGTCCGGCGCGTGCACGAGATTCCAGACATGGGCCGCTCGGCCAAGGGGCGAAACATCGCCAACATGCTTGAGCTGCAGTCCGGCGAGAAAATCGCTGCGCTCATCCGTGTCGAGTCCCACTTGGGGCCGGACAAGGAAAACTTCACGTGGCAGCAGGAGAACTTTCTCTTCTTCGCGACCGAAAGCGGCACGGTTAAAAAGACTGCGCTGGGCGCCTACGCCAACGTTCGCCGCACCGGCATCAACGCCATCGGCATCAACGAGGGCGACCGCCTCATCACGGTCAAGCTGACCACCGGCCACGACGAGGTCGTGCTGATCACCAGCGACGGCAAGAGCATTCGGTTCAACGAGGAGAACGTCCGCTCGATGGGCCGCACTGCTGCCGGCGTGCGAGGCATTCGGCTCGGCAAGAAGGATCGCCTTGTCGCTGCGGCCATTGTGGCTAGGGACGCCACACTGCTCGTCGCCGGCGAGAACGGCATCGGTAAGCGAACCGAGTTCGACGAGTACCGCACCCAGTCGCGCGGCGGCAAGGGCATCATCACCATGAAGACCACAGCCAAGACAGGCGAGGTCTGCGGCGCGTTGGCCGTGAAATCGAACGACGAGATCATGCTCATCACCGTCGGCGGCCAGATGGTGCGCACCGGTGTCGATCACATCCGGATGACCGGCCGCAACGCGCAGGGCGTCAAGCTCATCAACCTCCACGGCAAAGACCAGCTCCAAGCCATCGCCCCCGTCATCAGCGAAGACGCCGGCGACGAAGACGCCGGCGACGAGGACACGGAGGGCTAACCGCCCCCTTTTCTTCCCCGTCCTTCGTAGCTCGTCATCGAATACCGACCGAGTACGAGGGAGGAAGTAGGAGGACGATTTGAACACCCCGCCCAAGGCTTCGTTTGTTGCCGCTCAAAATAATTCCGGTGGGACGCCGGAATCCGCACGCGAGGGCGCGTGCGCTCCCCAAACCTAAACCAAGCCGGCGAGTTTTCGGCCGGTCCAGTACACGACGAGTAGCAGGAGGATGGCGCCGCCCCACCACGGGTTGCTCCAGAGGCGCGTGCGGATCTCGGCCGGCCTGGGCTCGGGGAGGATGGAGATTTTCTTGATGATCTCGTCGAGGTGATCGGTGCCGGCGCTCTCGCCGAGGGTGATTGTGGCGATCTCGCCGAGGATCGGGCGGTTCACCGGGCGGCCCAGTTTTTCGCGCTTGGGCAGCGACACGGTCAGCTTGGTTTTCAACTCGCGATCCTGCTCGGGGGCGTCGATGGCGATCTCGAATGGCCCGCCTTCCTGCGGCGAAAACTCCGCGCTGTAGACACCCCAGCCACCCTCGACTTCGATCAACTCGAGTTGCTCGCCGCGTCCGGTGGGCGAGACGATCGCGCCGTTGACCTCGCCGTTCTCCAGCGGGAACCCGGCCTCGTCGAGCACGGTCGCCTGCAGGAAAACAGTGTCGCCCACCTTGGGCGTCTCTGGCGTGAAGCTCAGCCGGATGCCTTCTTTCTCCGCGAGGTGCCGCTTGTGCGCCATCCAGCGGGCGACCTGACTCCAGAACCGGTAGTGGAACTTGTCCTCGACGCCGCGCCGCCAACGCCACGCGCTGTCGGTTCCCATAAAGAGCACCTTGCCGCGGCCGGCGCTGCGGATAGCCAGCAGCGGGATGCGCCCCCATTGGTTTCGCAACTCCGAGTGCACGGCGAGCACCTCGCTGCCGGGCCGGCTCTTGGCCACGGCGGTCGACCAGTAAAAACCGGGGAGCATTTTCCAGATCTGCTCGTTCACCATTTCGTCGGCGTCAAACCGCGTGAGTAGATGGCCGCGTCCCCGGCTCGAGAGCGTGAGTGCCGACTCGTTTTGCAGGCCGATGCCGGTGGGCTTGGCATCGTCGAGTACGACCGGCATCAGCTCCTTCAACTCGCTGTCCATCAGTGAGAGGTGATTGCCGCGACGCCCGGGCATGAAGACCAGTCCGCTGCCCTGCTGCTCGACGAGGCCCTTGATCAGCCCGGCGTCCTTCACGCTCAACTGCCCCTTGCCGACGCCGACGTCGCCAAGAAAAATCACGTCGTAGCGCGAGAGCATTTCGCGGGAACCGGGGAAGGCGGAGAGGTAGTCGCGCCCGCCGCCGGTGCCGATGTTCGGGTGAAACAACAGGCAGCTCAGGTCCACGCCGGGATCGCGGGCGAGGGCGTTTCGTAGGTAACGGTATTCCCAGCGCGGCTGCGAATCGACAACCAGCACGGTCAGCTTGACTACGCGCACGGCGATGTGAAACGCCGCCGAGTTGTTGTCACGCAGCCCTTCGTCCGGCTCCACCGGGAACTCCAGCCGCAGGTCGAACTCGCCGACCTCGCGCGGGTACCACATGATCGAGTCGGTGAACCGGCTGTTCGCCGGGAGGGTGATTTTCTTGGCGGCCAACTGCTCCGTGCCCTGCATGAGGCGCACCTCGGTGGCGACGTCGCGCGGCAGGTGACTCTGCACCGTGTAAGGGATGGCGATCTGCTCGCCGAACAAGCCGTACGCCGGCGCGGCGACTTCCTCCATCGCGAGGTCGGGGATCGATTCGTCCTGCCCGGTGACGATGCTGTAAACCGGGATGCCCTGGTCGCGGTAGCGCGTGGCGATGCCGATCGGTGACGAGCCAAGGTTCCAGTCGCCATCGCTCAACAGCAGCACCGCCTTGAGGTTGAGCTGCTTCTTCTCAAGCACCGAGCCAAGCGCGCCGCTCAAGTCGGTGCCGATCTCCCGCGCTTGGCCAAGTGCGTTCGTCGCGCCCAGGTCCGGCGGCTCGGAGAATGGACCGAACAGCACTTCGGAGCCGGCCTCCTCGAGCGGCGTCCAAAACGCGCGCTTCTTTTGCGAATCGATCCAGGCGCCGCGTGCGACGATGTTGTTGGTGCTGACGATGTCACGCGTTTGCATGCTCCCCGAGGCGTCGGTGAGGATCACGATCTTCGGCGGATCGGTACGCTGAATTTCCCGTACAAACTCGGGGCGGAGCAGCGTGAACGTCAGCATCGCCACCGCCACGAATCGCATCGCCTCGAGCAGGGCGACTTTGCCGCGTCGGCCGTTGCGCTGCCAGTTGCTCCAGCCAAGCCACGCGGACAGTGCCACCACGCCGATCCCGGCGAGGATGACGATCGACGAATCTGCGAATGACCAGTGACTCATGCGGCGGCGGGTTGGGGTTTGAGCGGCGCGGCTTCGGCCATTGAGCTTGGCCGGATGAGCCACGCCTCTACCAGCAGCGCGAGTAGCATCAGGAACAGGAACAGCCGCCAGATTTCACCCTGCAACGCCGTGTCGTCGCGCTGCGCCTGGAACAGTTGAAATGGCAGCGAGCCGAACAACCCGGCGACCGCCGAGTCCTCGACGCGTTCGAACTCATCCTCGGCGGCCGGCCGGTTGACCAGCAGCCAGCGGTCGCCGTTTTTGTAAACACCGGCCTGCGTTTGCACGTCGCCGCGCAGATCAGTCTCGGCCGACGTCCACTCGAGTTGCAAATCACCCGCGCTGACTTGGCCGCACTCGGCGACGGAGTCGCGCTGCAGCCTGCGGCTCCCCGCGGCGAGCAGGCGTTGCAGCATCGGCACGACCACCAAGCCGTCGCCCATCTCCGACCAGGCGAGCAAGGGCAGGGTGGTGCAAAAATAAACTTCCCCCTTGCCAAGCGCTTGGCGGACGAGCAGCGCCTGGGCATCGTCGAACGCCGCCAGCACCGCTGCCTGGCCAACGACCTGTTGCCGCTGCCGAACACCGAGCTTGGCCAACGGCAACAGCAGCCCCTCGTCGGTGTTGGCCAACGGCCCTTGATCCTCGTCCCAGCGGCCAACGGCAAAACCGGCGTCGCCGCTGGTTTGTTTTTCACCCCAGCCCAAGCCGGCAAAACGGGCCGTCGATGGCTGGCCCGGCGGGAAGAAAACAACGCGGCCGCCCTCGTCGGCGAAGCTGCGAAGCGCGTTGGCCATTTCGCCCTTCGGTAGAGGCGTCTGCCAAACGACGAGCGTGGCGTCGCGCAGATCGGCCGGGGTCACATCGCCCGGCGCGTAGCGCTTGGCCGGGGTGCGTCCCGCTTGGCCGGCGACTGATGCCGCTGCCTGCCACAACGGGCCAAGCGCACTCTCGGTGACGACCAAGCCGGCCGGAGGGTGGTCGTCGCTGTACCGGTAGTAAGTGATGTTGTCGCGCGGGTTACCGTCGGCCGGAAGCTCGAGTTTACCCCAGCCGCCCGCTTGGTCGCCCACGGCAAAGCGATGCCGCCAGCGGGTGGACTGCCCAGTGACCCTGGCTTCGAGTTCGGTGGCGACGTCGTTGAGTGTGCGGGTGATCGTGGTGGTGCCGGCGTTGGCCTGGCTCCGATTGAGATCGGCGGCCAGACGCACTTCGCCTTTGCCGGAGGTCTGTTGGCGGGAGAGTTGCGAGACGGAGATTGAGGCGTTGCCGGGCGATTCCTGCGTGGTGGCGAGCAGGCGGACACGCACTTTTTGCGGCAGCGAGTCGAACGCCGTGATGAGGGTTTCCCAGCGCGGATCGTCCGGCTGCCAGTTGCTGGCCTGCAGGTCTGACGCGATCCAAATTTCGGCTGTGCCGGCCTTGTTTTCGATCAGCCAGTCGAGAGCGGTTTGCAGCATGGCGGGGAGGTCGGCGGCGGTGTCGGTCGGCTTCGTGTCGGGCCACTCGAGCAGCGACGCGGCGTTCGGGAGCTCGCTCGCCTGCCGCGTGGCGCTGTCGAGCAGTACGAGGTGGCTGGTGTGTTCAAACTCTTCGGCAGCATCGGCTAGCATCCTGAGTGCGTATTCGCGGCGTGACTCGTCCGCACCGGTGACGCGCAACTCCATACTGGCGGATCGGTCGACGAGCAGCAGGATGGCATCAGGAGCGGCTGCCAGCGCCCAGCCCATCCAGCCGCCGACAAGTGGCCGGGCGAGGAAGATCAGCAGGGCCAGCACGGCGAGGATGCGCATCAACATGATGAGCAGGTTGCGCAGCTTGGCGTGGCTGGTGGAACTGCGCGTGGCGGCGAGGAGAAACTGCATCGCCGCCCACTGCCTCGGCCGGTGCCGCATGCGGTTAATCAGGTGAATGATCACCGGCAGCAGCACAAGGGGCAGTCCCCACAGGATGAGCGGCTGGAGAAAGGTCATGCTCGGGTGGCGTGCCGTGCGCGCTCGGTGAGGAAGTCGGCCATCACCTGGCCGTACGGTTGGTTGAGTGTCACGCGGCGGTAGTCGGCGTTAAATTCGTGGCAGTCGTCCCGCAGTTTGTCGAGGAAGCGCTTGAGCTGGGACTGGTACTCGGCGCGAACGGTGGCCGGCTCGGTGACAATCGAGTGCGAGCCCTCCATGTCCACGAACCGCACCGGCCGGTCGAACTCGAAGTCCAGCTCGAGCGGGTCGAGCAGGTGAAACAGCGCAAGGTCGTGTTTTTGAAAACGCAGGTGCTGCAGGGCGTCCCGCAGTTCGTCGCCATCGCAAAAGCAGTCGGACAGGATGACGACGAGCGCGCGTCGGCGAGCCTTCTCGGCCAGCTCGTGCAGCATCGGGACGAGGCGCGTCCCGCCAGTGGGCCGCATTTGGCCAAGCGCGTCGAGGATGACCTGCAGGTGGGAGGCGTTGCGGCGTGGCGGGATCTCGGTGGCGGTTTTCTCCGTGACATGCATGAGCCCGGCGGCGTCGCCCTGGTTGATGATGAGGTAGCTGAGCGTTGCGGCGAGACGCTTGGCGTAGTCGAGCCGGGTGCCGTGCTCGCCCGCGAATCCCATCGAGCCGCTGCAGTCGAGCACGACGTAGCAGCGCAGGTTGGTCTCGGCCTCGAATTCCTTGAGGTAATAGCGGTCGGTGCGTGCGAAGACGCGCCAATCCAGCCGCCGGATGTCGTCGCCGGGGACGTAGTTGCGGTACTCGGCGAACTCGACGCTGGAGCCTCTGTGCGGGCTGCGGTGGTGCCCTGAGACGCTGCCCTCCATCGGGAAGCGCGCGAGCAGTGGCTGGCCCATGAGGCGCCCGACGACGTCGGCCTCGATCAGCGGTTGCGCGCTTGGCTCAGGCACTGGCGTCGCGGAATTGGTCGAGCAGCTGATCGACGATGACGGTGCTGCTCATTCCCTCGGCCTGCGCCTGGAAATTGGTGATGATGCGATGCCGCAGGACGGGGTGGGCGACGGCCTCGAGGTCCTCCTGTCGCACGAGGTAGCTGCCCTGCAAAACCGCGCGCGCCTTGGCGCCGCGAATGAGATACTGCACGGCGCGCGGCCCGGCACCCCATGAGACCAGTTTTTGGCAGAAGTCCGGTGCGTCTCCGGAGTCGGGGCGGGTGGCGCGGACGATGTCCACCGCGAGGTCGTAAATATGATCCGGCACCGGCACGCGTTCGACCAGTTCTTGATATTTCATGATCTGTGCGCCGCTGACTTGGGGGGTGATTTCCCGCGTCGCCGCGCCGGTGGTCTCGCGGGCGATGCGGCGTTCCTCGTCGAGGGTCGGGTACTCGACCTCGATAAAAAACATGAAGCGATCGAGCTGCGCCTCCGGCAGCGAGTAGGTGCCCTCCTGCTCGATCGGGTTTTGTGTGGCCAGCACGAAGAACGGCTCCGGCAGCGGCATGATGCGGCCGGACACGGTGACGTGATGCTCCTGCATCGCCTCGAGCAGGGCGGACTGCGTCTTGGGCGGCGTGCGGTTGATTTCGTCGGCGAGAATGATGTTGGCGAAGATCGGCCCCTTGACGAACTCGAACTCGCGCCGGCCCTCGGCGGTCTCCTGCAAAATGTCGGTGCCGGTGATGTCGGACGGCATCAGGTCGGGCGTGAACTGGATGCGGTTGAAGTCGAGCGACATCACTTTTGAGAGCGAGTTGACCATAAGCGTCTTGGCCAGGCCGGGCACGCCCATGAGCAGCGCGTGGCCGCGGGAGAGGATGCAGATCAGGAGCCGCTCGACAACTTCGTCCTGGCCGATGATGACCTTGGCCATCTCGGCTTTCATGCGGTCGTAGGTCGAGCGCAGCTCGTCGATCACGACGACGTCGCTGTCGCTGGGAGTGTCCGCGCCATTGCTGGCGGCAGCCGGTTCGGCTTCAATTAGGGGTGCAGATTCTGACATGTTGCGAAAAACGGGTAGTGAACGGTTTCAGGTGCGGTGGGTCAATGATCGATTGGCCGGGTGGCTGTCGTTTACTTGACGGGCCGGCGGGCGAACCCCGCGGTGCCACGCCCAAACGAGGCAATGTTAAAAAACTCCCAACCGTCCCCGCCCAACAGGTTCATCTCCTCCTCGAGCGCGACGCGGCTGTCGCCAAAAATTGATTTGTACTCCCACTTGGGCTGCGGAGCCGGCCGCCTGGCTTGGGCCGCGGCTGCGGTTTGCAGGGCGACCAACTGCTTGAGCAGATTGGAGGCCTCGGCCGCGGAGTCGGCTTGTTTTCCGGCCGCCTTGGCTTGGCCAGCGAGTTGACTGGCCAGCGACTTGACGGCGGTGTTCAGGTCGGTCAACTGCTTTGTGGCGGTTTTGAGCGACTTGTCCTTGGGGTTGCTGCCGCTGACTTTTTGCAGCTTGGCCAAGTCGCGGGAGACCTTGGCCAAGCCGGCGATCACTTGGTCGAGCCGCTCGAGCACCGGGCCAAGATCGGGCGCGGCGGGGGCGTCGTTCTGCGCTTGTCC